>TARA_B100001093_G_scaffold367358_1_pt1 | contig 30512 bp, 25 predicted proteins | sample TARA_B100001093 | Tara Oceans TARA_B100001093 (sample SAMEA2623116) | marine metagenome | biome: marine biome (ENVO:00000447); feature: surface water layer (ENVO:00002042); material: "saline water (ENVO:00002010), including plankton (ENVO:xxxxxxxx)" | depth 5 m | reverse complement strand
TCTACAATGAAATTTTTAGATCAAGCAAAAATCTATATTAAAGCTGGTAATGGCGGCTCAGGTTCCGCAAGTTTTAGAAGAGAAAAATTTGTTGAGTTTGGTGGACCAGATGGAGGAGATGGAGGAGACGGTGGTTCTATCATTTTCGAAGCTGAAAGAAATTTAAATACACTAATTGATTTTAGGTACGCTCAACACTTCAAGGCTGAAGATGGACACATAGGAACAAAAAGAAAACGAACAGGAGCAGGTGGAAAAGATTTAATAATCAAATTACCTGTTGGCACTCAAATCTATGAGGAAGATAACAATACTTTAATTTATGATTTTACAAAAAATAAAGAGAGATACCTAGTTGCTGTTGGTGGAAAACACGGACTTGGTAATGTGCGATTTAAAAGCTCAACAAATAGAGCTCCAACAAAAAAAACAAATGGTAAATTAGGTGAAGAATTCTGGGTATGGTTACAATTAAAAGTTATTGCTGATGTAGGAATCATTGGAATGCCAAACGCTGGTAAGTCTAGTTTGCTTGCAGCTATAACAAGAGCAAGACCCAAAATCGCGAACTATCCATTTACAACTTTGGATCCTAACTTAGGTGTTTCCTATTATGGAGATAAAGAAGTTACTTTAGCCGATGTACCCGGCATAATAGAGGGGGCCCACGAAGGTGTAGGACTTGGTGATAAATTCCTTCGTCACATTGAAAGATGTAAAATGTTGTTACATTTAATAGATTTATCTGAAGAAAAACTAGATGAAAATTATTTAAAAGTAAGAAATGAGTTATCTAAATATGATAAAGTTTTGGCAAAAAAGAAAGAGATCGTTGTATTTAATAAATCAGACTTATTTGGGAAAAAAGAACTAGAGGAAAAACTAAAAATTTTTAAAAAAAAAATTAAAAAAAAATTTGAAGTAATTTCGGTGGTAGCAGATAAAAACTTAATTAATTTAAGAAAAATATTACTAAAAAATGTATATAAATAAAGCTAAAAAAATTGTTATTAAATTAGGGTCTTCAACTGTAGTTGATGCTAAAGGTGGTTTTAAGAAGAAATGGCTTAGTAGTTTAATTGATGATATCAAAAAATTAAAAAAAAATAAACAAGAGGTCGTAATTGTTTCTTCTGGTGCAATTGCGCTTGGACAAAGTTACTTAAAAATAAAAAATAAAAAAGTTAAAGTTGAAATGAGTCAAGCAGTAGCTTCGGTTGGTCAAATTTATTTAATAAATGAATTTCAGAAACTATTTGAAAAAAATAAAATAAAAATTGGACAAATTCTCATTACTCCTGATGATACCGAACAAAGAAGGAGAGCGCTAAATGCAAGAAGAACATTCGAAAATCTTTTTAAATTAGGAGCAGTTCCTGTTGTTAATGAAAATGACACTACTGCCACTTCAGAAATAAAGTATGGTGATAACGATAGATTAGCTGCAAGAGTTGCGCAAATTATAGGGGCAGATTTGTTAATAATTTTATCAGACGTTGATGGGCTTTATAAGTCTGTCTCAAATAAAAAAAGTCTGATTAAAAAAGTTGATATTATAAATAGTAGTATTTTTAGCTTAGTAAATAAAAAATTTAACTCCTATGGGTCTGGTGGCATGTTAACTAAGCTCGAAGCTGCTAAAATTTGTATGAATTCAGGTTGCAATATGTTGATTGCAAATGGAAATCATTTTAATCCTATTAAGCAAATTTTAAAAAAAAAATTATTTACATGGTTTGTGCCAAAAATTTCTAATTTAGATGCAAGGAAAAAATGGATAATAAGTTCTTTATCTTCATCGTCAAAAATTTATATTGATCAAGGTGCATCTAAAGCATTGAAATCTGGTAAAAGTTTACTTCCAGCTGGTATTACAAAAGTTTCGGGTGCTTTTAAAAAAGGAGATAATATTTTAATTGTCGATAACAATAATATTGAGGTCGCAAGAGCTCTATCTTCTTTTACATCAAGTGAAATAGATAAAATTAAAGGTTTGCAGAGCAATCAAATAGAAATTATTCTTGGTTATGCAAGTAAGTCAGAGATAGTTCACAAAGACGATATAGTTATATTATGAAAAAATTAAAACAAATAGGTATAAATGCCAAAAATGCTTTTCATCAACTTAATAATTTGGACCCTATAAAAATAAATAAGATACTCAATACTTATAATCAACTTTTGTTAAAAAATAAAAGACAAATTCTTAAACAAAACTCAAAAGATGTAAAATCTTCAATAAGAAAACATTTAGTCGATAGGCTTATGCTAAATGAAAAAAGAATTGATGGAATAAGAAATTCTATAAATGATATCATTAGATTTAAAAATCCACTTAATAAAACTCTAGAAAACTTTAAAAGACCCAATGGACTGAGAATAAAAAAGATTAGTACTCCAATAGGGGTAATAGGAATAATTTATGAAAGTCGACCAAATGTAACTGCTGATGTGTCTGCGTTAAGCCTTAAATCAGGTAATTGTGCCATTCTACGAGGTGGTTCGGAAGCTTTTAACTCCAACAAAATACTAGCTGACTTATTTAGGGAATCATTAAATAAAAATAAAGTTAATAAAAATTGTGTTCAGTTTATTGAAGATAAAAATAGAAATATTGTAAATTATTTGCTTTCTAACATGTCTCAATACATCGACGTTATTGTGCCGAGGGGTGGAAAAGAATTAGTCAAAAAAGTCCAACAACTTTCTAGAATTCATGTGATTGGACACCTTGAAGGTTTGTGCCATATTTATGTAGATAAAGATGCTAGCACAACTATGGCTACAAAAATAGTTGCTAATGCTAAAATGAGAAGAACAAGTATATGTGGTGCTGTTGAAACATTGTTAATAGACTCAAGGTCGTTAAAAAACCATGCCAAATCAATTATAAATAAACTTCTGGCTTTGGGATGTGAAATTGTTGTAGACAAAAAAATTAATCAAATATTTAAAAATAAATTTAAATTAGCTAAAGAGATTGACTGGAAAACTGAATATTTAGATGCAAAAATTTCAATTAAGTCTGTAAACGGAGTAAACGAAGCAAAACAACATATATTGAAATATGGCACAATGCATACTGACAGTATAATTACGAATAATCAAAAAACTGCACAAATTTTTTTAAAAGGTGTCAACAGTGCAATTGCTATGCATAATGTATCGACACAATTCGCTGATGGCGGAGAGTTTGGTTTTGGTGGAGAGATTGGTATTTCAACAAATAAATTGCCTCCGAGAGGGCCTGTAGGAATCAATCAACTAACTTCTTATAAATATATTGTTACAGGAAAAGGAACTATCAGGTCTTAATCAATAATGATTGGATCAAAAAAAAAAATTGGAATTCTAGGTGGAAGCTTTGACCCTCCTCATCAAGGTCATTTAAAAATATCAAAAATAGCAATAAATAAATTGTCTTTAGATGAGCTATATTGGTGTGTAACAAAAAAAAATCCTTTCAAAGGTAAAACTTTTTTTTCACTATCGAGCCGAATAAAAAAAAGTAAACTACTAACAGCTAAAGTAAAAAAGATAAAAATTAAGTTTTATGAAGATAAAATAAAATCAAAATACACTGTAGAATTGATAAAATATTTAAATAAGAAGAATAAAAAAACTCAATTTTATCTAATTATTGGTTCAGATAACCTTATTGATTTACACAAGTGGAAAAATTGGAAACTATTAACAAAATTAATAAAAATAGTAGTATTTTCTAGAAAGGATTATGATATTAAAGCTAAAAGATCTAGTATAATTCAAAAAGTGAAAAAAATTATTTTTATTAATAATAAAACAATAAATATTTCCTCTACACAAATTAGAAAAAGATTAACCTATTCTAAATGAAGATCTCAGATATTAAAAAACAAATTGAAATTATTCTAGATAATAATAAAGCCAAAAATATTATATCGATTGATCTAAAAAAAAAATCTTTTATTGCAGACTATATGATTATTGCTTCTGGCACCTCTTCTAGACACTTACAATCCTTGTCGGAAAATTTAGTTTCAGAATTAAAAAAAATAGGTGTAAGCAACTGCAGGATTGAAGGAAAAGAAAGCGCTGACTGGAAATTAGTAGATGCTATTGATGTAATCGTACATATTTTTAATCCAGAAAAAAGAGAATTTTATGATCTTGAAAAAATGTGGGCAGAACCAATTCCTAAAGAAAAGGCGTCAATATGAAGAAAATAAATTTCTTAATTCTATTTTTTATCCTTAGTATTTTTCTGAATACTAACTACCTCTACTCTAAAAACTCTAATGAACTTTATGAAAAAATAGATTTGTTTGGTGATGTTTTAGAAACTATAAAACAAGAATATGTGGATGAAGTGGACCAAGCAGATATCATGGACTCTGCTATCAATGGACTTCTGCAGTCTTTAGATCCTTATTCTGCGTATATGAGTCCAAAATCCTTTGAGGGAATGAAAACTGATACAAAAGGTGAGTTTGGTGGTTTAGGAATAGAAATTGGAATGGTGTCCGGGGTGGTTAAAGTAATTTCTCCAATTGATGACACACCGGCTGCAAACGCGGGAATTAAAGCTGGTGACTTTATAGTTAGGATTAATGATAAACAAGTGCAGGGCAAGTCTCTCACTGAAGCTGTTGAGTTAATGCGTGGTCCAGTTGGGTCAGATATAAAATTAACAATCAGAAGGAAGAATGAAAAAAAAGCTCTAGAATTTAAAATCACTAGAGCGGTTATAGAAGTCAAGTCTGTTGAAGCCAAACTGATTGGCAATAAAAAAAAAATTGGGTATTTAAGATTAAAGTCCTTTAATGAAAATAGTGATGAGCAATTACTTAAAAACATAAAAGAGTTTGAAAAAAATAGCAAATTAGTTGGTTACATTCTGGATCTACGAAATAATCCTGGCGGATTGTTAACGCAAGCCATAAGTGTAAGTGATTTTTTTTTAAATGATGGCGAAATAGTTTCTACAAAAGGAAGAAAAATTAGTGAGACAAGAAGATTTTTTTCCAAAAAAGGCGATAGTATTAATGGCAAACCATTAATAGTCATTATCAATACTGGTTCTGCTTCGGCTGCGGAAATTGTGTCTGGTGCTTTGAAGGATCATAAGAGAGCAATAATACTGGGAGAACGTTCATACGGAAAAGGATCGGTCCAGTCTATTATTCCTCTTAAGAATGGTGGTGGGCTAAGACTAACAATATCAAAATATTATCTGCCATCTGGTAATTCGATCTCTGAAGTAGGTGTTCTGCCTGATATTGTTGTAGAAGAAATTGGAAGTGATTTTAAGATTAATACTGAGACTGATAATCAATTGAAATACGCTATTAAGCTACTTAAATCTTAAACAATGGAGCATAAAGACCTTCCTCTTAGAACAGGTATTGGAATAGTTGTTCTCAACTCAAAGAATAAAGTTTTTGTAGGTAGAAGAAAAGATAACCCTTTCGATAAATGGCAAATGCCTCAAGGAGGAGTAAACTTAAATGAACCTCTAATTGAAGCAATGAGAAGAGAATTAATCGAAGAAACTAGTATAAATAATATAAAAATCTTAAAAGAATTTGATCGATGGCTAGAATATGAATTACCTGAGAATTTAATTGGAAAGATATGGAAAGGTAAATATAGAGGACAGAAACAAAAATGGTTCGTAGTGAGATTTTTAGGAAATGACGATGAAATTAATGTTGCCACTAATAACCCAGAGTTTATTGAATGGAAATGGGTAGATATTGAAAAGCTACCCAAACTTATAGTGATATTTAAAAAACATGTTTATGTAGAAATAACTAAAGAATTAAAGAAATTTGTTAATTAATTTCTTGAAGAACATTAACTTTATAGCTTAAAATATATCTCTCCTTGTCTTTAATCTCAGAATTTTGCAAAAGAGTTTTGGACTCCTCAATCATTTTATCTACATTATCTTTAGTAAGATTCTTAACCTGCATTACAGATGAAGAGAGTATCAGAAGATTATTATTAAAAAACTCTACAGAACCATCTTCTATATAAAATTTTTCTAACTTATTATTATATTCAACTTCAATAAATCCTGGTCTGAGAAAAGTTATTAATGAGATATGATCTTTTAAAATTGTCATTGTTCCTTCGTATGCAGGAATAGCTGCTTGACTAACTTCAGAATTAAACAGTATTTGCTCGGGGCTTATTATTTCTAAATTAAACTTTTCAGGCATTTCTACTTGGTATCTTTTTCCATTTTTTCAGCTTTTTCAACTGCTTCTTCTATTCCTCCAACCATATAAAATGCTGATTCTGGAAGATGATCATAGTCTCCTTTACATATCGCCGCAAACCCTTTAATTGTTGACTCTAAATCAACTAATTTTCCAGGAGAACCCGTAAACACTTCTGCAACAAAGAATGGCTGAGACAAAAATCTCATAATTCTTCTAGCTCTTGCAACGGTAAGTTTATCCTCTTCAGAAAGTTCATCCATACCTAAAATTGCTATAATGTCTTGTAAAGATTTGTAGGCTTGAAGTATCTCTTGGACTTCTCTTGCAACTTTATAGTGTTCCTCACCTACAATTCTAGGATCTAATATTCTTGAAGTTGAGTCTAGAGGATCTACCGCTGGATAGATTCCTAGTTCAGCAATTTGTCTTGAAAGTACTGTTGTAGCATCTAAGTGTGCAAAAGACGTTGCAGGCGCCGGGTCAGTTAAATCATCTGCAGGAACATAAATAGCTTGTACTGATGTTATTGAACCTTTGCCAGTAGAAGTAATTCTTTCTTGTAAATTACCCATATCTGTAGCCAGAGTTGGTTGATATCCAACGGCTGAAGGTATTCTACCTAGTAAGGCTGAAACTTCAGATCCAGCTTGTGTAAATCTAAAAATATTGTCTATGAAGAACAAAACATCTTGTCCTTCTTGATCTCTAAAATATTCTGCGACAGTTAATCCTGTTAACGCTACTCTAGCACGCGCACCTGGTGGTTCATTCATTTGTCCATAAACTAAGGCCGCTTTAGAACCAGGTCCGTTTGGTTTTATCACTCCAGACTCTATCATTTCATGATAAAGGTCATTTCCTTCCCTTGTTCTTTCTCCAACACCAGCAAAAACTGAAAATCCCCCATGGGCTTTTGCAATATTGTTTATCAATTCCATAATCGTTACAGTCTTCCCAACTCCTGCTCCTCCAAATAAACCTACTTTTCCACCTTTGGCATAGGGAGCTAATAAATCTATTACTTTAATTCCAGTAACTAACATTTCTGTTTCTGTAGATTGATCTGTAAATTTAGGTGCTTGTCTATGAATAGGCCACTTTTCTTTTGTTTTAACATCCCCTTTTTCATCAATAGGCTCACCAATAACATTAATTATTCTTCCTAATGTCTCTGGTCCAACTGGAATGCTTATAGGAGAACCGGTGTTTACAACAGCATCTCCTCTTTTTAATCCTTCGGTAGAGTCCATTGCTATGGTTCTAACACTACCTTCACCTAAATGCTGAGCAACTTCGAGAATCAATTTATTTCCTTGATTGTTGACTTGAAGAGCGGTGTAAATTTCAGGCAAATCCCCCTCAAAACTTACATCTATTACAGCACCAATAATTTGAGTAATTTTTCCTGATTTATTCATGATTACAAACTCTCCGCTCCAGATATTATCTCGATTAACTCTTTAGTAATCGCTGCTTGCCTGCTTCTGTTATAAACTATTGTTAAACTTTTAACTAAATCACCGGCATTTCTTGTTGCATTGTCCATTGCTGTCATCCTTGATCCTTGTTCGCTAGCTGAATTTTCAAGAAAGGCTTTAAATACTTGAGTTGAAATATTTTTTGGTAGTAGATCATTTAATATTTCATCTTCATCAGGCTCAAATTCATAAAAAGTTTCACTTTTCATTTCAGAGTTTTCTTTTTTTTCAGCTGGAATTATCTGTTGGGCTTGGGGTATTTGAGTAATTACATTCTTAAAATTATTGTAGAATAAAACACATTTATCGAACTCATTTTTTTCAAATAAATCTAAAATTATTTTGCCAACTTCATCTGCTTCATTAAATGAAATTTTTTTTCTGTCCTTAAAACTTAGTTTTTCTATTATAAATTTACCATATTCTCTTTTAAGTTGGTCATGTCCTTTCGAACCTATAGTGATTATTTTTAAAGTTTTTTCTTCTTTCAAAACTTTTAAAAAATAATTTTTTGCTAGTCTACAAATATTGGAATTAAATCCTCCACATAATCCTTTGTCTGATGTCATTACCACGCATAAATGAATTTGTTCTTTGCCGGTGCCTACTAATAATTTTGGGGCGTTTGCAGGATCGCTAATTGACTTGGTTAAATTTAAAATAATATTTTGCATTTTCTCGCTATAAGGTCTGCCTCTTTCGGCACTCTCTTGCGCTTTTCTTAATTTTGCTGCAGCAACCATTTTCATCGCTTTAGTAATTTTTTGTGTAGACTTTACACTAACAATTCTTTTTCTTAAGTCGTCTAAACTTGCCATTATTTTTTACTTTTTTTATATTCTTGGATTGCTTGTACTAAAGAATCTTCTACTTCTTTTTCTAATTTTCCAGTGGTTTGAATTGTGCTTATAATTTCATTTTTTTCATTTTTAATTTTTTCTAAAATTTCTGATTCAAATCTTTTAATTTCAGTAAGCTCAACATCATCAAGATAGCCTCTTACTCCTGTAAAAACTGAAATAACTTGCTCTGCGACCGTTAACGGGGAATATTGATTTTGTTTCAAAAGTTCAGTCAATTTTGCACCTCTATTTAAAAGTTTTTGAGTGGCAGCATCTAAGTCAGATCCAAATTGAGCAAAAGCAGCCATTTCTCTGTACTGGGCAAGCTCTAATTTAATCGAGCCTGCAACTTTTTTCATAGCTTTAGTTTGAGCTGCTGAACCTACTCTTGAAACTGATAGGCCTACGTTTACAGCTGGTCTAATTCCTTGATTAAATAGTTGTGTTTCTAAAAATATTTGTCCATCGGTAATAGATATTACGTTTGTTGGTATATAGGCTGAAACATCACCAGCTTGAGTTTCAATTATTGGTAAAGCCGTTAATGATCCACCGCCGTTCGCTTCACTTAACTTTGCAGCTCTTTCTAAAAGTCTACTGTGCAAATAAAAAACATCTCCAGGATAAGCTTCACGCCCAGGAGGTCTTCTTAGCAATAAAGACATTTGTCTATAAGCTACGGCTTGCTTTGATAAATCGTCATAAATAATTAATGCATGCATTCCATTATCTCTAAAATATTCTCCAATAGTGCAACCTGTATAAGGGGCTAAAAACTGAAGAGGCGCTGCATCAGAAGCAGTAGCTGCAACCACAGTTGTATATTTCATTGCCCCAGCATCTTCTAAAGTTTTAACTATTTGAGCAACTGTTGATCGCTTTTGCCCTATTGCAACATAAACGCAATAAAGTTTTTTCTTTTCATCACCTGACTCATTAATTGTTTTTTGATTAATAATTGCATCTATAGCAACTGCGGTTTTTCCAGTTTGACGATCACCGATGATTAATTCTCTTTGGCCTCTACCAACTGGTATTAATGTATCGATAGCTTTCAAGCCAGTTTGCATTGGCTCGCTTACTGACTGTCTTGGAATAATTCCAGGAGCTTTAACTTCTACTCTTTTTCTTTGTATTTTTTCACTAAGATTTCCTTTTCCATCAATAGGATTGCCAAGACCATCTAAAACTCTTCCTAGAAGTTCTTTACCAACTGGAGCATCTACAATTGAACCTGTTCTTTTTACTATGCTGCCTTCTTTTATTTTTCTGTCATCACCAAAAATAACTATACCCACGTTGTCGGCTTCTAAATTAAGAGCCATACCTTTGGATCCATCTTCAAACTCTACCATTTCTCCAGCTTGAACGTTATCAAGTCCAAAAACTCTTGCTATTCCATCACCCACGGACAAGACTTTTCCAATTTCTGAAACTTCAGCTTTTTCACCAAAACTTTTTATTTGTTCTTTTAGTATTTTTGTAACTTCTGAAGGATTTATCTGCATGCTATGCTTCTAACATTATTTGTTCGTATTTTTTTAATTTATTTTTAATAGAAGTATCGACCATTAAACTTCCTATCTGCATTTTCAAACCACCAATTAAACTTTCATCTACCTTATAGTCAAAGTTAATTGCTGTTCCGAGTACTTTTGAAATTTCTGTATTTAGACTATTAAGTTCTTCGCTAGAAAGGTTTTTAGAAGAAATCAACGATGCTTTAAGCTCGCCTCTTTTCTTTGAAGCTAATAGTAAAAATTGTTTGAAAATAGTGTTTAAAAAAAAAATTCTTCTTTTTGTCACTAAAATAGATAAAAAGTTTTTTACAATCTTTGATAGGTTCATCTCAACTGATAACTTGTTTATCAATGTTAATTGATTTGATTGGGACTGAGTTGGATTTTTTATAAAATTTTTTAGCTCTTCATTTGAATTATAAATAAACAAAAGGTCATTAATATTCTTTTCTACAACTGATAATTCAGAATTTTCCTCAGCAAGTTCATATAATGCTAAAGAATACCTATTAGCTGTTTCGGAAGAGAAAGACTTTTTAGAACTCACTTTGTTAATACTCCTAAGTTAGAAATTTGTTTAAGAATGTGGTTTCCTACCATAAGGCTGAGGGTCGATCAAGCGGGTATGGAAGTACTAAGCAAAGTTTATAGGATCAACATCAACTGTAAGTTTAATTTTTTTAGATATAGTCAAATTTTGGAGAACTTTACCTAGGTTTTTTTGAATTAAATTAGTGTTTTTTGATCTCAACAAAAGTCTAGTTCTATATTTTTTTTTTATTCTAAATATTGGAGAATCTACAGGGCCTAAAACCTCTAGTTGGCTGATAATAGATAATTTTTTTTTAATTTCTTGCGCTGCCTTAAAGCTATCTTGACTAGAATTAGAAGAAATAATCAAAGAGATAAGCCTTGAAAATGGAGGTAAGTTTTTATTTTTTCTAATTATTAATTCGTTATTTAAAAATTTCTCAGGATTGTTTTCTAGTACATCTTTTAAGGTTTCATTTAAAGGAGTTATAGTTTGATAAACTATCAAGGAGTTGTCTGAAAATCTGCCAGCTCTTCCACTTAACTGATTGTACAGTTGTATATTCTTTTCGGTTGTTCTTAAATCATAACCCATTCCTGAAAAGTCAGCATCTACAACAACAATACAATTTAACTTGGGAAAATTGAACCCTTTCGAAATTAGTTGAGTGCCTATAATTATATCAATTTCATTTTTTTCTATTTTTTTAAGAATAGATTCTGTATCATTTTTTTTAGCTAAAAAATCACTTGAAAATATTTTAATTTTTTTTTTTGGAAAAATTTTATTTAGTTCATCAAATATTTTTTCTACACCAGGACCATACATACGAAAATCACAGGATTCTTTATTTGCACTACAGATCTTTTCTTTTTTTAATTTTATTCCACAATGATGGCAGATTAGTTTATTTATTAATTTATGATAAGTTAAGTAGATTGAACAGTTTGGACACAAATGTTTAAAACCACATTTTTTACAAATTAAAAAAGGGGCATAACCTCTTCTATTTAAGAAAAACAAGACTTGTTCTTTTTTTTCTAGAAACTTGCTAATTAACTCTAAAGTTTCACTGGCAATAAACTGGTCGCTTTTAAGTGATACATTTTCTAAATTAATTACTTTAGTTTCAGGTAGAGGAAAATTGTTATAACGGTTGGTTAATTTTGTGTAATTGTATTTCTTAATTTTTACATTGTTGTAGGTTTCTAGCGAAGGAACAGCGGAAACTAAGTGAATAGGAATATTTTCTGTCGAAGCCCGAGCTATAGCCATATCACGCGCATGATAAATAATGCCCTCATCTTGTTTATATGATGGATCATGTTCTTCGTCTAATACTATGAGCCCTAGGTTTTTAAACGGTAATAACAAGGAAGATCGAGCTCCAATTACTAAATTTAAATTTCCGTTAATAACTGATTGCCAAATTTTTCTCTTACTCTTAATTCCTATTTTTGAATGCCAAATTGAGGGTAAAAATCCGAAAAAATTTTCAAATCGTTCTTTGAATTGATTGGTTAAGAATATTTCGGGCAACAATATTAATACTTGTTTGCCGGAGTTTAAAATTTCTTTTACTCTTTCAAAATAAATTATAGTTTTTCCAGATCCGGTAACCCCTTGCAAGAGAGATACATTGAATGTGTTGCCAAATTTTCTTAAATCATCAAGGCTTTTTTTCTGGTCTTTGTTTAAGATAAATTTAATTTTTTTATTAAATTTTTCTCTTTTTAACTCCTCAATTTTAGTAGGATTTTTCTTATCTCCAAGGCACATTTTAAGGACCATCCCTTTCGAAGCTAAATTATAGGCTGAAAACCAATTAATAAAATTTATTAATTTTTTATTTATTTTGAAATTACTAATTTTTTGTTTAATTTTTTTTATCTTAAAGTTTTTATTTGATGGTTGAATTTTGTCCCAAACTACTCCTATTTCTTCATTTTTTCCAAAAGGAATAAGTACTATATCTCCTGGTTTTAAATTTTTTAAAGCACCCGAGTCATAGGTGAATGGAAAATTAAAAATTTTTGGTACTAAAACAGGAACTTTCATTATAAAGAATCTAGTTGATGTTATATCAATTAAAAATGAATTGCTCTTTTATCAACAGCCAGTGCTGCTTCTTTTACAGCCTCAGTATGAGTTGGGTGCGCATGACATGTTCTTGCAATATCTTCAGCACTTGCCCCGAATTCCATAGCTAAAGCCATTTCAGCTATCATGTCCCCAGTATGTGGGCCGATCATGTGGACACCTAAAACTCTATCAGTTTTACTATCTGCTAATATTTTTACAAAACCATCTGTTTCATTGTTTACTTTAGCTCTTGAGTTAGCAAGAAACGGAAACTTTCCAACTTTATAATCTACATTTGCTTGTTTAAGTTGTTCTTCAGTTTTTCCAACAGCTGCAACCTCTGGTGAGGTGTAGACTACTCCTGGTATTATATCATAATTAACATGACCAGCTTGACCAGCTATTATTTCTGCTACCGCTATGCCTTCTTCTTCTGCTTTATGTGCTAACATTGGACCTTTTATAACATCGCCTATAGCGTAAATATTTTTTATAGAAGTTTGTAATTTTTCATTAACCTCAATTCTTCCTTTGTTATCTTTTTTAATTCCAACTTTTGATAAATTAAGCCCTTCTGTGTATGGTTTTCTTCCAACTGAAACTAAAACTTTGTCACATTCTATTTTTTCTCTAACCCCTGTTGTATTGTTTGTATAGTCAACAACAACTTTATCTCGAACATTATTAACTGCACTCACTTTATTGTTTAATTTAAATTGTATTCCTTGTTTGGTTAAAATTTTTTTGAATTCATTTGAAACTTCTCTGTCCATCCCAGGGGTTATAAAGTCTAAATATTCAATCACGGTAACTTTGGATCCTAGTCGTGACCACACGGAGCCCATTTCAAGACCTATATAACCACCACCTATTACAATTAAATTTTTGGGAACTTCGGATAAAGATAACGCCCCAGTTGAAGAAACTATATTTTTTTCATCTATTTCTATGCCAGGAAGGGAAGTAGCTGCTGACCCAGTGGCAATTACAATGTTCTTAGCTTTATAAGAAGTTTTTTTTTCTCCTTCATAAACCACAACATCGTTATCTGAAAATAGAACTCCTTTTCCTTTAATATAAGTCACGTTATTTTTTTTAAATAAGAATTCAACTCCTTTGGTTAGTACCTGAACTGATTTGTTCTTGCTTGACATCATTTTTTCTAGATTTAGCTTTAAGCCTGTAAATTCTATGCCCTGCGAATCAAAGTCCTTTTGAGCTTTGTGAAAAGATTCGGATAAGTTTAAAAGACTTTTTGATGGTATGCAGCCCACATTTAGACAGGTTCCGCCAAGCGATCCTCTTGACTCGACACAGGCTGTTTTTAAGCCTAATTGAGCTGCTCGGATAGCACACACATATCCTCCTGGCCCTCCACCAATAATAATTACATCAAAATTATTTTCCATAACTATAAATTTAAAAATAGCCTTCTAGGATCTTCCAGGCATTCTTTAACAATTTTTAAAAAAGAAACTGCTTCCTTGCCATCAACAATTCTGTGGTCGTAAGAAAGCGCCAAATACATAATAGGTCTTATAACGACACTTTTGTTAACAACTACTGGCCTTTCAATAATATTATGCATCCCTAAAACTGCAGATTGTGGAGGATTTAAAATTGGAGTTGAAAGCATTGACCCATAAATACCTCCGTTTGTAATGGTAAACGTTCCTCCTTGAAGATCATCAATAACAATTTTTCCATCTCTTGCTTTTTGTCCTAACAAATTAATACTTTTTTCTATGTCAGCAAAAGACATCTCATCCGTATTTCTAAGCACAGGTACAACTAATCCTCTGTCTGTTCCTACAGCTATACTTATATTGTAATAATTTTTATAAACTATTTCGTCGCCTTGAATTTCTGCATTTATAATGGGGTAGTTTTTAAGGCCAACTACACACGCTTTTACAAAAAAGGACATAAAACCCAATTTTACTGAATATTTTTTTTGAAATTCTTCTTTGTGTTCATTCCTCATTGATATAATTGAGTTCATGTCTACTTCGTTGAAAGTAGTTAACATAGCTGCATTATCCTGCGCTTCTTTAAGTCTTTTAGCTATAGTCATTCTTAACCTAGTCATTTTAATTCTCTCTTCAGGTCCGTGAGTGGTCTTGCGTTCAGATTTTTGAGGAGTTGTTCCCATTAGACTTAGAAGATCTTCTTTTAATATAATTCCATTTTTACCTGAGCCTGTAATCTCACTTAAATTAATTTTTGACTCTGTAGCTATTTTTCTCGCTGCTGGAGAAATAAAATTTACCACTGAAGCTTTTGGCGCTTCTCTTTCTTCCTGTACTTCAGTTAAAACTAAAGGTTCTTCTTTTTCTACAGGTTCTTCTTTTTTTATAGGTTTTACTTTTTTTGGTTCAAACTCTTTGACCTCTTCTAATTTCTTAGAAGGTGGAGAATATTTTTTTTCTTCTACTGATTTATCTGCTAGAGGCTTAGCTGAAATATTCATTGTTCCTAATAAAGCACCAACATTTACGGTTTCACCTTCTTTAACTGAAATTTTTTCTAAAGTTCCGTTTGAGGGAGCGGGAACTTCAACATTAACTTTATCTGTTTCTAATTCGACAATTGCCTCGTCTGCACTTACTTTTTCTCCCTCGTTTTTTAACCATTTGGCAACTGTAGCTTCTGTTACAGATTCTCCAAGAACAGGGACTAATATTTGATCTGACATTAATTAATTTTTTCCAACAATCTTTTCTAATATTTCTTTTTGTTGTGCAAGATGTTTATTGAGATTTCCTGTCGCTGTTGAAGCTGATGGTCTTCTCCCAACATATTCAACATTTTTTTTACCATAATTGATAATTTCTAGAGTTCTATCAATATAATGTTTAACTGTGTTCCAAGCACCCATATTTTGTGGCTCTTCTTGGCACCAATAAAAATCTGCATTTTTAGTGTATCTTTTTAGTTCCCTCCCTAATCTTTTTACTGGAAAAGGATAAATCTGTTCTAAACGAATAAAAACAACATCGCTATTTTTTGTTTTTTCCCTAGCATCAACTAAATCAAAATAAATCTTTCCTGAACAAATTACTACTTTTTTAATATCCTTATCTTTTTTAAGTCTAATTAAATCATATTCACTGTTATAAGCTCGATCAGGCAAAACTCTATGGAAAGAGGTTTCTTTTGCAAAATCATTTAAATTTGAAACGCATTGTTTGTGTCTTAACAGAGATTTAGGTGTCATAATTATTAATGGTTTTCTAAACTCTCGATGCATCTGTCTTCTTAGTGCATGAAAGTAATTAGCTGGTGTTGTGCAGTTTACTACTTGAATGTTATCTTGTGCACACAATTGTAAAAATCTTTCCAATCTTGCAGAGGAATGTTCTGGGCCTTGACCTTCATAGCCGTGGGGTAATAACATTACTAAACCACTTGCTCTTCCCCACTTAGACTCACCTGAGGTTATAAATTGATCAATAATTATTTGCGCTCCGTTAGCAAAATCACCAAATTGGGCCTCCCACAAAACTAGTGTTTCTGGTTCCGATAAAGAATAACCAAACTCAAAACCTAATACTGCTAATTCAGATAAAAGGGTATCTATTACTTCAAATTTTTTTTGATTTTTTGAAATATTATTTAAGGGGATATAACGTTCATGACTATCTTGATTTCTTAAAACAGAATGTCTTTGGCTAAATGTACCTCTTCCGGAATCTTGGCCAGATAATCTGACGGAGAAACCTTCTTCTAAAAGACTACCAAATGCTAAGGACTCTGCTGTTGACCAATCAACAGGATTGTTATTTGTAAACATTTTTTGCTTGTGTTCAAATATTTTTTTTAAAGTTTTGTGTATATTAAAATTATTTGGAATAGTTGTAATTTTTTTTCCAATTAAAACAATTTTTTCTTTGTTTACACCGCTTGCTCCTCTTTTATCTTTTCCGGGTGTTGGAATAAACCTTGACCATACACCGTCAAACCATTTTAATTCTGGTTTGTAACTTTTTGACTCATTAAATTCTTTTTCAAGATATAATTTAAAGTTACTTACTTCTTGTTTTACTTTTTCTTCAGAAAAGAGCCTCTCCCTAACTAATTTCTCAGAATAGATTTTAAGTGTAGTAGGATGTGATTTTATCTTTTTGTACATTAAAGGTTGGGTAAAAGAGGGTTCATCCCCCTCGTTATGTCCAAATCTTCGATAACAAAACATATCAATTACAATATCTCTGTTAAACTGTTGTCTAAATTCTGTAGCAATTTTTGCGCAATGAACAACGGCTTCAGGATCGTCTCCGTTGACGTGTAAGATGGGCGCTTGTGCTATTTTTGCTACTTCGCTAGGATATGGTGAAGATCTTGCAAATCTTGGAGATGTAGTAAAACCTATCTGGTTATTAACAATAATATGAATTGTTCCACCAATATTGTGTCCTGGTAATCCAGACATTGCAAAACATTCTGCCACTATTCCCTGTCCCGCAAAAGCTGCATCTCCATGAATTAATACTGGAATAGCTTTTTTTCTTTTTGAGTCTTTGTGAAAAAATTGTTTTGCTCTTACCTGTCCTAGAACCACTGGGTTAACAGCTTCTAAATGTGAGGGATTGTCAGTTAAACTAATATGCACGACGTTACCGTCAAATTCTCGATTTGAAGAAGCGCCTAAATGATATTTAACATCTCCCTCAAAATCTCTTTTAGATTCAACGGCGCTACCAAAAAATTCATTAAAAATTGCTTTAAATGGTTTGCCCATAACATTGGATAAAATATTTAATCTACCTCTGTGTGACATGCCAATCTTGATTTCCTTTACTCCTAGATTGCCTCCTCTTTTTATTATCTGTTCTAGCGCTGGCACTAAAGACTCTCCGCCATCTATTCCGAATCGTTTCGTTCCTACAAACTTAATATGAAGATATTTTTCAAAACCTTCTGCTTCAATAATTTTATTTAAAATTGCTTTTTTTCCATTCTCAGTAAAACTAACTTCTTTTTTAGGTCCTTCTATACGATCTCTAATCCAATTTTTTTCATCTGGGTCTCCCATATGCATGAACTCATAACCTATATTTCCGGAGTAAGTTTTTTTTAAAATAATTAATATTTCTAAAAGTGTTGCTTCTTGTAATCCTAAAACTCCATCTAAAAATATTTTTTTATTAAAATCATTTTTTGTAAAACCATATGTTTCAGGTTGTAATTCTGGATGTTCTTCTTTTGCCATTAAGCCTAGTGGATCAAGATTGGCAATTAGATGGCCCCTAATTCTAAAGGCTCTAATCAACATTATAGCTCTTATAGAATTTTTTGCAGAATCTTCGATCAAGGGAAGATCAATTGCTTTTTTGTCTTCTATTGAATTTTCACTTAATAAATCTTCTAAATCAAAACTTTCTTTTTTAATTTTTTTTTTTTGATTCCAACTTGGACCTTCTAAGGTTTTAGAAATAATTTCTTTATTTTCTTTCAAGCCATCAAAAAACTCTTTCCAGCCTTCTGGTAATTTATTTGGATTGTTTAAATAGTCTGAATAATATTCTTCTATAAAAGCAGAATTGTTCCCAGCTAAAAAAGAAGTTTTTTTAAATACGTTGTTGTCTTGAGATGATGACATTTTAGTATCTCATAATAACATATATTTTTTTTTATTAGCTACTTTGTTTTAGTTTTTCGAGTAGTGTTTTACCTATATCTGCTGGAGATTTTGAGATTGTTATTCCTGCCGATTTCATTGTTTCGATCTTATCCTCTGCTCCGCCTTTTCCCCCGGATATAATTGCACCTGCGTGCCCCATTCTTCTTCCAGGGGGCGCTGTAAGTCCCGCAATAAAACCAACCATGGGTTTTTTAATCTTTGACTTCTTTATAAATTCCGAAGCTTCTTCTTCTGCAGATCCGCCAATTTCACCAATCATAACAATAGATTTAGTCTCTTCGTCTTTTAAAAAAAGTTCAAGGCAATCGATGAAATTAGTTCCATTAATTGGGTCCCCGCCAATACCAATGCAAGTTGATTGACCCATACCATTAGTTGTAGTTTGAGCAACTGCTTCATATGTTAGAGTTCCAGATCTAGAGACTATTCCAACAGAACCTTTTTTGTGAATACTACCTGGCATAATGCCAATTTTACATTCATCAGGCGTTATTATTCCAGGACAATTAGGTCCTATTAATCGACTTTTACTTTTACGCAAAACTTGCTTTACTTTAATCATGTCTATGATTGGTATTCCCTCGGTAATACAAACGATAAGTTCTATATTTGCTTCGGTTGCTTCAATAATAGCAGCTGCTGCAAATTTTGGAGGCACATAGATCATTGTTGCACTTGCTCCTGTAGTTTTTTTTGCTTCTTCGACTGTATTAAAAACAGGCAGACCAAGATGTTTTTGTCCACCTTTTTTTGGTGTAACCCCACCCACTAATTGAGTTCCGTATTTTAATGCTTGCTCTGAATGAAATGTACCGTGAGTGCCCGTAAAACCTTGGCAGATAACCTTCGTATTATTGTTTACTAATACTGACATTTATTTTATTGCCTCAACAATTTTTTTAGCAGCATCATTAAGGTCAATTGCCGATAAGATTTTAAGACCAGATTTATCTAATATTTCTTTTCCTTCTTTAAAATTAGTTCCTGCCAACCTAACAACTAGAGGAACACTTAAATTAGTCTCTCTTGCGGCATCTAATACTCCTTGAGCAATCACATCGCATCTCATTATTCCGCCAAATATATTTATTAGTATTCCTTTAACATTTTTATCTAAAAGTATTAATTTAAAAGCTGCAGAAACTTTTTCTTTTGATGCTCCTCCACCTACATCTAGAAAATTTGCTGGCTCTTCACCATACAATTTTATAATATCCATAGTAGCCATAGCTAACCCAGCTCCATTTACCATACATCCAATAGACCCATTCAATTTAATATAAGCTAGGTCGTGTTTGCTTGCCTCAATTTCAGCTGGTTCTTCTTCATTTAAGTCTCGCAATTTTAAAATTTCTGGTCTTCTAAATAGTGCGTTATCATCAAAATTCATTTTTGCATCTAGGCATACAACTTTTTCATTTTGTGTAATTATGAGTGGATTTATTTCTATTAAAGTTGCATCTTTTTCTATTAAAACTTTGTAAAGAGCTCTAATTAGTTTTTGTGCAGTCAGTTTCTGATCAGAGTTAAAGTTAAAAGGCTTTATTATTTTATCTACTTCTTCAATCTCAATATCTTTTTTAAAATCGATTTTATTTGTAGTTATTTTTTCTGGTGTTTCAGAAGCTACTTTTTCAATATCCATTCCTCCTTCAGTACTGCTTATAAAGACAATTGTTGAGCTTGATCTGTCAACTAAACAAGACAAGTAAAACTCTTTTTTTATATCTGAGGCTTCTTCTATATATATTCTTTTTACTTTTTTGCCTTCAGGACCAGTTTGGTGTGTAATTAAGTTCATCCCGAACATTTCTTTTACCTGGTCTTTTAGTTCTTTAATATTTTTTACTAGTTTTACCCCTCCACCTTTTCCGCGACCACCCGCATGAATCTGTGCCTTAATTACAAATTCTTTCGAGTTTAACTGCTTAATTTTCTCATCTATTTCATTTAAAGAAAATATAACAACGCCTCTTGAAACTGGAGCTCCAAACTCTTTTAATAATTCTTTAGCTTGATGTTCGTGAATATTCATTTTTTAATTTTTCATCTTATATCAGATAAAAGTTTTAAATAAATTAAACAATGTTAAAATAATTGAAATAATGAATAAAACAAAAAACTTTCAGCCAGTTTTTTTATTTTTAACCTATTTTATAATAGGCATCACAGTTTTATTGACCTTTAAAGACTACGGAGTTCACATAGAAGAAAAATTTCATAGAATGAATGGTCTTTATTGGCTTAATTATATTTCGCAAGTATTTAATTTTGAAAAAATTAGTTTAATTACAGATATTAAAATGAAAGAGATTAGCGACTACACGCTTTCATCGGTAAAACACTACAATAAATATGGTGCAATTTTTGATCTTCCGGCTGCTTATATTGAAGTCTTATTTAATATAAAAAATATAGAAAATATTTATTATTTAAAGCATTTGCTTAGTTTCACGATATTTTTAATAAGTTCTTTTTTCTTTTACAAAATATTATTGCAAAGATTTAATAATTTTTTTTTATCCATTTCTGGTACTTTAATATTTATTACTACTCCAAGAATTTTTGGTGATAGTTTTTTTTACAAAGATGTTTTATTTTTATCTTTTTTTAATATTGCTTTATATTTTCTTTTAAAATTATTGGAAAATTTAAACTTTAAAAATATATTATACTTTTCGATATTTAGTGCGATGGCATTTAATTTAAGAGTTTTTGCTCTTTTCTTACCTATAACATTTTTAATATTGCTTATAATTAAAAGTTTAAATGATAAAAAAATTTACAATTATTTAAAAATTTATTTTTTTTATTTATTTATTTTTATAAGCTTAATAATTTGTTTCTCACCTTATCTTTGGTCAAGCCCTTTAAATAATTTGTTAGAAATATTTCTTTCGCTGAAAAAGGACTTGATTGGTTCAAACATTAAAATACTCTTCAATGGTGAGTTCATTAATAATAGAATTTTGCCAGATAGTTATTTGCCGGTCTGGATTTTCATATCTACACCGATAATAACACTTACTTTTTTTTTGTTAGGTTATTTTTTTTATCTTAAAAGATTCATAAATAGATTTATTAAAATTAAAGAGAAACAAATATTTCCTGATTTATGGCGCGGTCAAAGGGAACAAAAAGATTTTATTTTATTTTTTATTTTAACTTCATTTTTATTTGCTGTGCTTTTTTTTAACTCACCTTTTTACAATGGGTGGAGATTAGTATATTTTTTAAATATTTTTATTGTGTACTTTGCAATTTATCAAATTAATAATTTTATAATATTAAATAAAAGATACGCTTTAAAAAAAAAATTAATAATATTTATTATCTTATTCTTAATTACCCACAACGTTGTAAGTTTAATTACATACCATCCGTATCAAAGTTATTATTTTAATGAATTATTAAGCGATAAATCAAAAAATAGTTTCGAAGGTGATTATCATGGAATATCGGGAAAACATTTTTTTCTTAAATTAATTTCTGAAAATAAAGATAAAAAAATCAAAGTAGCAGTCGCTTCCTATACGCCCCTGCATAGAAGTTTTGAGTCTCTAAATTTAAAATTAGTAAGAAACTTTGAGGTAATTGGTCAAGACTACAAAAATGCAGATTATATATATAAGAACAATATTTCTGAGGTTAATTCATATTTAAATAAAAAGTATAATATACCTAATAATTTTGTTAAGATTTATGAGTTAAATATAGATGGTTTGATAATTTATGAAATTTTTAAAAATATAAAATGAAATTGTTTTTTTACAAATCAATTTTGGTTTTTTTTCTTTTTATTGCTGCAATTCATTTTTCTTTTGGTTTGATAACAAAAAATATTAAAAGAGAATATACTAACTTAATTTCCAAGGAAACAGTTGAATATATCAAAAATAAAATTAGAGAAGAATTAAAAAATGGAGCTGAAAAAGAAGTGTTAATTAATTCTGAAGATGCAAAACTTCTTAATAATATTTTAATGAAATTAAAATCTGAGTTAGATGAAAAATAATAATAATAAATAATTTGTCTAAAAATACTATAGTAATACCTATTTATAATGACTGGAAGTCACTTAATAAATTACTAAGTCAAATAAACCAAACTTTAAGTAGTTTAGATGAATGTAAAATATTAATCATAAATGACTGTTCTACAAAAAAAATAGATATTAAAAAAAAATATTTAAATAAAATCAAACAAATTAAAGTTTTATCTTTAAAAAAAAATCTAGGTAGCCAAAAATGTATAAGTATAGGGCTAGATTACCTTAAAAGATTTAACGGAAATTTTTTTATTACAATTATGGATGGTGATGGCGAAGATAGTCCTTTTGAAATAAAAAAAATGCTTAGCAAGGCTAAAAAAAATCCTAACTTTGTGATTACCTCAAATAGACAAAACAGAAATGAAAATTTTATCATTCAATTTTCTTATAAACTTCACTTAATAATAAGCTATTTTTTAACATGGCACTGGATATCTTTTGGTAACTTTAGTTGCTTTAACTCTAAAAATCTAAAAACACTAAATTTAAGCGATGTCTGGTACGCCTATTCTGCTGGCGTTATTCAAAGTTGTAAAAGAAAAAAACTATATGCTTCAAGACAACAAAGATATTTTGAGAGTTCAAAAGTTAATTTTTTAAAGTTAATAGAACATTCTTTTAGAATACTAGCTGTTTTTTATAAAAAAATATTTTTTATATCAATTTTGATGATGTTTACGTTTTTAATATTTAATTTAAAATTTAGCTTCTTATTTTGTTTATTAATTTTTCTTTTTAACTTATTGATTATTTTTGTTAAAATTAAAAATTACAAAAAACCTTCTCTAAATTTAAGTTTTTTTATTAAAAATATAAAAATACTCAATTAAAACAAGCTATATTTAGTTCATAAGTTCTTAGGTATTTTTCTTGTTTGAAAGATTTTAAGCATTTTTTTTCAAGATAGTTAGTTACTGCTTCATTTTGTATTTTATTTTCAAGGATATAAATAACTTCAATTTTTTTCTCTTTAATTTTTCTATTAAAAAAATTTTTATAATTTTCAAAATATTTATTGCCTTTTATTGGAAAGCTTGCGCCATCCAATGTAAAACTTCTACTTGGAAGATTTAAACTTTGTTTCATAATTGAGTTAATAAAAAGATAATGTGTAATAACCATTTTCGGCCTCTCGTCCTCTTTCAGTGTATTTAACCAATTTAAAATTATTTCAATTTCCTTTTTAGGATCTGATTTATGTGTAGGTGTAATCCAATTAAGACCTTTGAGTTGATTATCTATTAACTTAGCATTTAATCCTTTGCTTAAATCAACTGACTGCAGTTCATGAAATTTTCTTTGTTCATTAAATCTATAGTGGTACTTTGCTGTAATAAGTGTGCTAAAAATTAAAATTAAGACCATAATATAATTTTTATATTTTTTATAACTAGTACTTATTGTTAAGTACGCAAAAATTAGTGGGGAAAGAAAGTATATAAATATTTGATTTTTTGTGAGTATCTGATGGTAGATGGAGCTTATTAAAAAAATTAATACCGCTCCAAATATAAACAAATTATTGTTAGTAATCTGAGATGATATTATTTTTTTATAATTAAAAAATATAATAAGCAAAAATGGTATGAGTATAAATTTATAGTGATTAAAAAAATCATTTAAATTTAATTTAAAATTTAGAATTCTATCTGCGCCAATAGAGGGCGGGTAAAGAATATATTGAGTTATAAAATCCTTATAACTAATTTCTAAATAAAAAATAACAACTACTATTGAAATAATAAAAAAAACTGAAGATATAAAAATGTTTATCAAAAAAGATAAATTTTTTTTTATTATAAAATAAATTAAAAAAAATATAGATGTGAGAATAATCATGTAAGCAGCAGGAACTTGCTTGCACAAAAATGAAAAGCCAAAAAACCAAGGCAAAATTAACCAGTATATGTTTTTCTCTGTTTTTATACCCAGTAAAAGGGAATACCCACCAGCTAATAAAAATAGAATCGCATGATGATCTACGAATGGAGTTCCACTAGGTGGATAGGCCAAAACACCAAACAGCAATGAATAGCAAAAAGAATAAAATATATTTAAATTGAATATCTTGAATGTATGAAACGTGAACACAATAATAAGAGCATTAAAAATCGAAGAGTGCAATATGTGACTGAACCAGCTAACTCCAAATACTTTGAAAAATAAAGCTTCAATGAAATCCACCAATATGCCTGTGGTCACCCAATAATCTTTGACTGGAAATTCGTTATTCATAACTCTAAATCCAGTGTCGTAATGATAAAATGTGTCTATTGGAAATACTCCTAGGCTTGCGTAATGCCCATTAAATGTAATAGAAAAGCAGAATATTAAAGGTAATAAAAAATAATTTTTTTTAAAAAAATTGTTTATCATTTTTAATAGAATATACATTATAAATTAAAATAAGTAGTAAAACATCATATTTCTTGAAATGGATTATACAGGCAAAGAATTAGAAGCTTTTGACAAAGCTACAATCTGGCGAAAATATATTTACTTTCTCATAAAAAAATATTTAAAAAAAAAAATATTAGAAGTAGGTGCGGGCATTGGAAGTTTTACCAAAAATTATATTGATGCTAGTAAAGAAATTACACTTACAGAACTTGATACATATAACTTTAATTTTTTAAAAGATAATTTTAAAGATTCTAATGTTGAAATACTAAAAGATCCTATAAATAAAATTAATGGTAATTTTGAAAATATTCTTTATCTAAATGTGCTTGAGCATATAAAGGAAGATGTAGAAGAAGTTGATCAAGCGCTAGAAAAAGTTGTTCCGGGTGGTCACTTAATTATTTTAGTCCCAGCTCATCAGGAGCTCTACGGAAATTTAGATGAAGCTGTTGGACACTTCAGAAGATATAATATAAATTTTTTTAAAAATCTTAATCTTAAAAATGCTGAAATAAAAAAACTGTACTATCTAGATATGGCTGGATATTTTTTATTTTTTCTTAATAACTTTTTTTTCAAAAAAGAAGTCTACCCTACAAACTTTAAGATCTTTGTGTGGGATAAAATCTTTACACCCATTACAATAATTCTTGATAAAATTTCAGGCTATAAATTTGGTAAGAATGTAATGTGTATTATCAAGAAAAACTAATCATCAAGTTTGGGGTCTATTTTTCTTGCCGCTTCAAATAATTCTTTAACTGCTTTAATAGAATTCTCTAGACCCTTTTTTTCTCCATCGGTTAGATCGATGCTTATAATTTTTTCTATTCCTTTTTTTCCAATTATAACAGGCACCCCTGCATACAAATCTTTAACACCATATTCTCCGTTAAGATAAACAGCGCACGGTAACTCTTTTTTTAAATCTTTTAGGTAGCTCTCTGCCATCTCTACGCCGGATGCGGCTGGCGCGTAAAAGGCTGATCCTTTTTCAAGAAGTTTTACTATTTCAGCTCCTCCTTTTTTAGTTTTTTCAACTATAGAGTCCAAGGATTCTTTTTTTAAACTACCTTCTTTAACCAAATCTAAAACTGGTTTTTCATCTACTGAAGTGTGATTTAACATTGAAACCATTGTGTCTCCATGGCCTCCTAAAACAAGTGATTTTATTTTACTTACTGGAACTTGAAGTTCTTGAGACAAAAAATATTTGAATCTTGATGTGTCCAATATACCTGCCATCCCAACAACCATATTTTTTGGGAGCCCAGAGTACTTTTGTAGCGCCATGACGATTACGTCGAGAGGGTTTGTAATGCATATAACAAAAGCTTTTGGTGAAGTATTTTTAATCCCTTCCGCTACTTGCTTAATAATCTTCAAATTTATTTCAAGTAAATCGTCTCTAGTCATACCTGGTTTTCGAGGTACGCCAGCGGTAATAATTATTACATCTGAATTTTTAGTATCTTCATAGTTGCTTGTCCCGCTTATATTAACATTAAATCCATCTACTGAAGAAGATTGAGCGATATCTAAAGCTTTACCTTTTGCAATGCCTTCTGCTACATCAAACAAAACTACATCCCCTAATTCTTTTAAGGCTGTTAAATGAGCTAAAGTTCCTCCGATTTGACCTGCTCCTATTAGTGAAATTTTTTTCCTCATATTTACTTCATTGTTGGCATCACAAATTCTGGATCAGATCTTAAACCTGAGGGCCATCTTGATGTGATTGTTTTTAATTTTGTATAGAATCTAACTCCCTCAGGACCATGCATGTGTTGGTCTCCAAATAAAGATCTTTTCCACCCACCAAAACTATGAAAAGCCATGGGAACTGGAATTGGAATATTTATTCCAACCATACCTACCTGTACTTTACTTGCAAATGTTCTTCCTGTATCACCATCTCTTGTAAATATAGCTACACCATTTCCAAATTCATGATCGTTTACCAATTTTAAAGCTTCTTCAAAATCTTTTGCTCTTACAACAGATAAAACAGGTCCAAAAATTTCTTCTCTATATATTCTCATATCTTTTTTAACTTGATCAAATAAACAACCGCCCAGATAATATCCATTCTCGTATCCTTGTAGTTTTAAATTTCTTCCATCAACAACTAGTTTTGCACCTTCCTTTACTCCAATATCAACATAACCTTGAACTTTATTAAGATGATCTTTGGTTACTAAAGGGCCCATTTCTGATTTTTTATCCATCCCAGGTCCAACTTTTAGAAGTTCAACTTTTTTTGCTAAGCTTTCAACTAATTTATCTCCAATTCCACCAACTGCAACAGCAACTGATTGTGCCATACATCTTTCGCCAGCTGATCCGTACGCCGCTCCCATTAAACCGTTAACTGCTTGATCCAAGTCACAGTCTGGCATTATTACTGCATGATTTTTTGCTCCCCCTAAAGCTTGAACTCTTTTTTCATTTTTTGCGCAGTTCTCATAAATATATTTTGCAATTGGTGTAGAACCTACAAAACTAATTGCAGAGATATCTTTATGATTAATCAAAGCATCGACTGACTCTTTGTCACCATTAATTACATTAAATACTCCTTCTGGTAATCCTGCTTCTAAAAATAGTTCTGCCAATCTGACTGAACAAGAAGGATCTTTTTCTGATGGTTTTAAAATAAAAGTATTTCCACAAGCAATGGCAACAGGGAACATCCACATTGGAACCATAGCTGGAAAATTAAAAGGCGTAATACCAGCGCAAACTCCCAGTGGTTGTCTTAAAGACCAACTGTCAACGTCTGTTCCGACATTTTCAGTAAACTCTCCTTTTAATAATTGCGGAATACCACAAGCAAACTCTACAACCTCAAGCCCTCTTGTGATCTCTCCTTTTGCATCGTCAAATACTTTTCCATGCTCTGAGACTATAATTTTAGTTAATTCTTCAAAATTTTTTTCTATCAGTTCTTTAAATTTAAACATTACTCTTGCTCTTTGGAGGGGTGGTTTTTTTGACCATGAAGCAAAGGCTATTTTAGCTCCTTCTACTACTACATCTATATCTTTAGTAGAGGCTAATTTTACTTCTGAGCTTTGTTCACCAGTCGCAGGGTTAAAAACTTTTGATGTTCTGCTCGAATTACCTGAGAACTTTTTTCCGTTTACAAAGTGTTCAATACTATTCATGGGTATAATGGAATAATTAAGGTTTTAGGTTGTTGCAAGTAATTTTTTAATTGAACCTATGGCTTTTGCGGGATTCAAGCCTTTTGGGCATGAGTTAGTACAATTCATAATGGTGTGACATCTATAAAGTTTGAGTTCATCGGCAACTTTTTTTAGTCTTTCTTTTTTTTCTTTATCTCTACTATCATTGATCCATCTATAAGCTTGAAGTAAAACAGCTGGACCTAAATATTTTTCTCCATTCCACCAATAGCTAGGGCAAGAAGTCGAACAACATGCACAAAGTATGCACTCGTAATAACCATCAAGTTTTGTTCTATCATTTTGTGATTGTAGAATCTCTTGTTTTTCTTGACCGGTTTGTGTTGTCTTTAACCAAGGTTGAATCGACTCATATTGCTTGTATAGTCCTGTTAGATCTCCAATCAGATCTTTAATTACTTTTAAATGAGGTAAAGGATAAATGTTTAACTCACCTTTAATGTCCGTGTGGGATTTAATACATGATAAAGTATTTATACCATCTACATTCATAGCACATGAGCCACAAACTCCATGAGCACAAGATCTTCTAAAAGTTAAGGTAGAATCAATCTCATTTTTAATCTTAAAAAGAATGTCTAAAACTTTTGGTCCACAGTCATCCATATCAACTTCAAAAGTATCAATCCTAGGATTATTGCCATCGGAGGGTTCCCATCTGTAAATATTTACTTTTTTTAAATTAGAAGAGTTCGTTTTATCTTTATAATATTTGCCTTTAAGAATCTTAGAGTTTTGCGGCAAATTAAATTGCACCATTTTTAATAAACTCTTTCCTTTGGTGGAAAGTACTGAACATCATTGCTTAGTGTTCGGGCATGAACATCCCTGTACTTTATTGTCACTTTATCACCGTCTTGCCAAGCCAAAGTGTGCTTCATAAAATTTTTATCATCACGTTTAGTAAAATCTTCTCTTGCATGAGCTCCTCTACTTTCTTTTCGATTGTAAGCCGAGTCCATTGTTGTTAAAGCCTGACTAATTAAGTTATCAAATTCTAATGTCTCAACTAAATCTGTGTTAAAAATTAATGATTTATCTCCTAGAGACAAATCACTCATGCCTTCCAAAGGTTTTCTAATTTGATTTACACCCTCTTTCAAAGTTTTATCTGTTCTAAACACAGCACATTTGGTTTGCATAGTTTTTTGCATTGAAGCTCTTAAATCAGCAGTTTTTGTTCCTCCGTTTGAATTTCTTATTTTGTTAAACCTATCTAGACATTTGTCTGTTTCGCCTTGAGAAACTTCTTCATGAGGCATACCTGGTTTAATAAGTTCGGCTGCCCTTTTGGCTGCCGCTCTTCCAAAGACTACTAAATCAATTAATGAGTTTGAACCTAGTCTATTCGCCCCGTGAACAGAAACACATGCTGCTTCTCCAATGGCCATTAAACCTGGTACAGTTTTTTCAGAACCGTTTAATGTTAAAACTTCAGCCTTATAATTAGTTGGAATTCCTCCCATATTATAATGAACAGTAGGAACAACAGGTATTGGTTGTTTGCTAACATCTATATTAGCAAAAGTTTTTGCTGCTTCTGATATGCCCGGGAGTCTTTCGTCAATTACTTTTTTGTCTAAGTGATCCAAGTGTAAAAATATATGGTCTTTGTCTTTTCCTGCTCCACGTCCTTCGTTTATCTCTATTTCCATCGACCTGCTCACAACATCTCTTGAAGCTAGATCTTTTGCATTTGGCGCGTATCTTTCCATAAATCTTTCGCCTTCATTATTCACTAAAAATCCACCTTCGCCCCTTACGCCCTCTGTTATTAAAGTGCCTACTCCATAAATTCCTGTAGGGTGAAATTGAACAAACTCCATGTCTTGTAAGGGCAAACCAGCTCTTAAAACCATTGCGTTACCATCTCCTGTACATGTGTGAGCTGAAGTTGCTGTTTGATAAACTTTTCCATATCCGCCCGTTGCAATAATAGTTATGTGGGATCTGAATCTATGAATAGTTCCATCGGTTAAGTTCCAAGCAATTACTCCTTTGCACTCTCCATTTTTCATTATTAAATCTAAAGCAAAATACTCTATAAAAAATTCAGTATTATGCTTTAAAGCCTGACCATAAAGTGTGTGAAGTATTGCGTGACCAGTTCTATCTGCGGCAGCACAAGTTCTCTGGACTGTTCCATTGCCATAATTTTTTGTCATCCCGCCAAAAGGTCTTTGATAAATTTTCCCATCTTCTGTCCTACTGAAAGGAACTCCATATCTTTCAAGTTCTATCACAGCACGCGGTGCTTCTTTGCATAAATATTCAATAGCGTCCTGGTCCCCTAACCAGTCAGAACCTTTAACTGTGTCGTACATGTGCCATCTCCAATCATCCTCACCCATATTTCCTAAAGCGGCAGAAATGCCACCTTGAGCAGCCGAGGTGTGGCTTCGGGTTGGAAAAACTTTAGATATACAAGCGGTCTTTAATCCCGCTTCTGATAAGCCTACAGCAGCTCTTAGGCCTGAACCACCAGCTCCAAGAACTACAACGTCGTACTCATGATCTATAATTTTATAAGAACTCATTAATTTAA
>TARA_B100001093_G_scaffold78817_3_pt1 | contig 30642 bp, 20 predicted proteins | sample TARA_B100001093 | Tara Oceans TARA_B100001093 (sample SAMEA2623116) | marine metagenome | biome: marine biome (ENVO:00000447); feature: surface water layer (ENVO:00002042); material: "saline water (ENVO:00002010), including plankton (ENVO:xxxxxxxx)" | depth 5 m | reverse complement strand
ACCCCCCCATAGGGGGGTGATTCATTGGAAATCGTATTCATCCAAGATCTGCGATTTTATCGTTGAATTCTACTTTCAATTCATCATGGGCGATGTAATGAGACTGTTCCGGCCCGTCCTGACCACAAATCCATATATCGCCGCCAAACACTTCCTCGATATAATACAAAACAGTCGATTCTGCGAGGTGTGGAAGATTGTTTTTTCCAGACAGGTGAGTTAAGCTTATGCTCTTTGTCTCAGGTGTGCAGACCAGTGACAAAAATTGACCCGTCTGATCGTTTGAAAGGTGACCTCCTCTGCCACTGATTCGTTCTTTGAGCGAGTACGGATACGGACCGTTCATCAACCGTTTTTCATCGTAATTGGCTTCGATTGAAATGTGCTCACAACCCCGCACATGTGTCACCAATTCATCGGTCCAAGAACCCAGGTCAGTGATGACCGCTGCTCGACGACCATGATGGCTCGCTACAAACGCAACGTTATCTGAATCGGCGTGCGGTACGGGTACTGGAAGAAGTTGCAAATCTTTTCCAGCTTCAATCATGTCCAAGGCCTCAAAATAGTTCGTTAGTTGAGTGTCGAGGTCAAGGGCTTCAGCAGTCCGTTTATTGGCCCATACGGGAATGCTCCAGCGTTTCTGTGCCAGTGCTGCGCCTCCGCCGTGGTCTCCGTGGTGATGTGTGATGAAAATCGCGTCAATATCGGTGGGTTCAAGGTTCATTCTTCCGAGCCGCTTTTCAAATTGAACTCCACTAAAACCCTGGTCGATGATGACTTTGGCATGTTCGGTTTCAAGGAGCGTCGCATTTCCACGACTTCCAGTTCCGAGATGCGTTAGCGTCATGCCCATGGTATCGATGTCACAGCGGTCGCGAGAGGCCTTTGAAGACACCGCTTGGTTCGCTTGGAGAAGTTGCATTTGGGAGGGGGTGGGTCATCACCATCCATCGTAGGTCAAAGAAAAATCCGTATTTTAGGAGTGAATCAATGAAGGCGTGTACGAACATCGCTCCATCATCCTCATAAGTGGTGTGAGAGGGATGATGTATTGCGAAGCGTACGCTTTGTGGGCAGGTCATGGAATGCGACGAAGTTTAACCACTCTTCTAACAACACTTGCAGTCGTTGCAAGTTTACTGTTTATGTCTCAATTCCCAGCAGTTTCACCCGTCTCAAACCTCCACCCAGATACGACCGATGGTTCCAAGCCGCCTTCGACGGATACCGACGGGGACAAAATCCCTGACGTCCATGAAAACCTGTTCGAAGAATGGATGAATTGGACGAGTGTTGACGGCAGAGAAGTCATCATCCCCGGCATGAATAATGACGACGCCTCCGACGCACTTGTAGACAACGATCGAGATGGCTTGAATTCTACCGAAGAGTATTGTTGGCCCTATCCGGCAAATTGTACCGCTCCTGGATTTCCGCGTGGTTTGACAGGTATTGTGGACAGTGAAGGTGAAAGATCCTATCTTGACCCACGCAATTCAGACACCGATGGTGACGGCATGCCCGATGGTTATGAAGTCTACATGTGTGAGCGAATTGGAGGGTATGACTCTATCACTCTACGATACGATTGTCCACAATTCAATCCATTAAACGCTTCGGATTTGTACGATGACCCCGACGAAGACGGGTTTGACGTAAATCGAGATGGTGTATTATCGACAACTGAACGTTACTCTTCGCCTGAAGAGTATATCCAAGGTGCTCCGTCGTACCATACCACTGAACTTGACGGTCTGTGGTGTTCTGCCTCACTCCCTGACGGCTCAGTGTTCGAGAATTGGCCGTACATTCCTACTGGACCGAATGCAACGTTCCAGAATCTTCTTGCCGCTTGTACAACGAATGCAACCAACGTGCTCGATGAAGACCTATGGCTGGGAACTGACCCGCTTTTGGAAGATTCAGACCGATATCACTGGGATGGATTCTCCGTGCGTCGTCTTTTCCCTTCCTTTGGTGATGGAATTCCGGATGGATGGGAAGTTCATTTTGGACTTGAACCTTTGAACCGGACCAACGCTTTGCTTGACCCGGACCTCGATGGATGGGACGCCAATAGGGATGGGGGTATCTCGCCGGACGTGAGTCGAACTCTCACTGCTCTTGATTTCGGAGAGGCTTTGTCCACTCTTCAGGAATACTTCGTGCATGAAGACAACGGTAATTCTGTGATTCCAGGTTTGAAAACGGTTCCCCTCGGAGACATTGACGCACTCTCGAGTTCGATGCCTCTTTCATTTATTGCGGACTCAGACACGGTGAGTCTCATACATCATGATGTTCGAGACATCGATGTCGATGAATCGATGATGTACGTTACAACTCGGTACGGATTAACCGTCATTGACCATGTTGCGATGTCGAGTTATGACCACTGGATGCCACAAGGCGTTGAACTCCATCAGGGGATTCCTCTTTCAATTGACGGCTCAATGTTCGCCATGGCGTTCGCATCCAATGTCGGACTGATTACGGCTCCAATACAAGCGAATGGTGACTTTGGAGAACTTTCTACATGGGACTGGTCGATGACTGAAGAAATTTTTTCCATCACTGAACTCAATGTCGAGGGTCAGAGCACGCAGATTCTCGGCTTAGGTTCTGCAGGTGAAGGGGCGGTGTTTGACGTCACTTCCTCCACGGATATCTCCCAAATCTATTCGATAGCGACAGGTCTTGAGTCGGCTTTGAGGCTTTCAAATTCCACTGTCTCCTCTCTCGCTCATGGTCCTGCAGGTGGTGGTGCAAATACCCTATATGTAGGTACAAATCACGGTCTTCTCATCGGCGAAACATCCACTGCACGCGGTGAATTTGAGCCGTCATGGCGATTCTATTACTCGACTGAGATTACCCCGTATCCAACAGAAATCGACCAACTACGTTCTTTGTCGTTTGGAATGGTTGCTAATCCTGCTGAGGTGCGAACGCTGGTACTCGATGGCCCGTCTTCCTCGAACGCCCAAGTGTTGTGGTTCGGCACACCCTCCGGAGTGCACATGCTGAATATCATTGACGATTCTATCTCCCACAGCGGTCTCTTGGAGCATCCTGGTATCGAGGGGAAGTACCTTCGCGAGTACAACAACATCCATTCATTGTATCCAACTGGTGATGAAATCTTGGTCGGAAGTCAACGAGGTACATGGGCCATTGACGGTGATTATTCTGCCGTTTATGGGATGCAAGATGAAGCACCAATTTACGGGCAGATTGTGGCGCTGAATACGATGTTGCTTGACGGTAATACGACTGTGTATGCTGGTTCATCGCCTGGTCGTTATGCAAATTTAGAGCTCATGAACCCCGGAGCAAACGACTCGGATAATGATGGAATGCCCGATGGTTGGGAAGTGGCGAATGGCCTGGATCCTACCGATCCTTGGGACGCATTGTTTGACCCCGATGGCGACGGACTCGATCTTGATCAACTCGATGACGGATTTTTGGAACGCCTTTGGACGAACCTCGATGAATTCCGTTATACTTCAACGACCGAAAACGGATACAATTCTACCAACCCTTCTGCTGGTGATACAGACGGTGATGGGCTTGGTGACGGTGAAGAGTACTTCGGATTCTTTTACGAATCAACTACTCTCTGGTGTCACTATTCAGTGCAAATGGAATACATTTGCGACGACGACGCTACATTGACTGCGAACAGTACGTACCTTGCTCTTTCCAGTCCTGACATGGGGACTGACCCCACCAACGCTGACAGTGACGGGGATGGAATGCCGGATGGTTGGGAAATCGAACATCGGCGATGGGTCGGTTCGAGTTTTACTGGAGGAAATAACTGGACGTTGGACCCGAATCGTGCCGAAGATGCTAATTGGGACGCTGATCGGGACGGCTTAGCGAATCTCTGTGAATACCAGTGGTCACTGGTCCGAGGTGCTGCAACGGAAGGCCTGCTGTTTGAATCTCACGGCGAATCTGTCAATTCAAGCCTCGAATGGTTTGAAGCTGATCCGAACAACATTGATTCTGACGGGGATTCTCTCCCTGATGGCTGGGAATCAGGTGGTTCTTGCACATGGGACCCCTCTCGAACAGGTGTGAATCCACTGAATGCGTCGGACGCATTTGAAAATCCAGATGGAGACGGATACGATATCAACCACGACGGAATTTTGCAAGATTCAGAAGCATTCGTGAACTACTTGGAATTCCACGTTCGCTCGAATTTGTTTTTGAACAACCAGACTCTCTCCGGCGAAACACTTCCAAACGGTTTCACAACCGACCTGTTTGACAACATTAGTTTGCAAGGTGAACCTGAGGCGACATTTGGTGAACGCGCATCCGGAGCAGTTACGGCTCTCCAGAGCGTCACCAGTGTGGGTGCATCAGATCCGCTCAATGCAGATTCGGATAACGACGGAATGCCAGACGGCTGGGAAATTTGGTTTGCTCGCTGGGATGTGCTGGCTGACGAGTGGACTTTGAACCCCCTTGACCCTGTTGATCGTTGGCAAGATGCTGATGATGATGGAATGGCGAATTGGGAAGAATACAATGCCATTGCTCCAGAATATTCGGAAACGAATGCGAACCGTTCAGCTCCACAATGGTTTGTTACGACTGTAGGTTCGGCCTTCGCCCTCCAACAGTGGCCAGGAAATGCAGTCGAATCCTCCTTTGGCTCATTCATCACGAGTGACCAGATTAATCGCTCGGGATGGACTGCTGACCCAAACAACGTCGATTCAGATGGCGACGGAATGATCGACGGTATCGAACAGTTGTTCACTTCCTGGAACCTCACTGCACAAACGTGGACGCTGAACCCTCTTGTGGCAGGTGACGGGAACTTTGACGGCGATGGAGATGGTTTGATTGACAGCAAAGAGTTTGCACTAGCTAATTCAAGTCCTGAAAACGGAATCGACCACCCCAGTGATGCTCCGTTGTTGCACATCGACGGCGACGTTCAGCAACCGACTGAGAAAGCTCAACGTGTGTTCAATATTCTCATCACGAAGGAAACCCGTGGCAAGCGCTTGCTGGCAGATTTCAATGACTGGCAGGCAGGCGTCCCGCCGAACCCCATTTTGTCAATGCTGCTTGGAATGACAGACCCGACCAATCCAGATACCGATGACGATGGAATGTATGACGGATTTGAATACTGGTTCACGGTGTGGGATCTTGAAGAGAATCGCTGGAGTATGAACCCACTCATTGACAGCGACGTCAACCTCGATACCGATGGCGATAGTTTTGATTGCGACGGTGATGGAAATCTCTCAATGGATGAACGATTCACGAATCTTCGTGAATGGGAATCACGAACGTGGGGTAAGTATCTCGACCGTTTTTCAGTACCAACATCGATTGGAATCATGGATTTCGGAACCGATGCTATTGAAGCTTATGTTGAAGAACAGGGCCTCAGTTATATTGAAGCTCGTCAGTCACTGTACAATGATTTTGTTTCGAAGAGTCAGGCAAGCGCCGATCGAATGGACATGATTAACGAATTCGACGAGAACAACTTCAACAGCACTCTACTTGGCGTGGCCGACCCCACAAGCGTGGATTCAGATTCCGATGGTATCGAGGATGGCTGGGAATACTGCTATGCGACATTCGGAATGGACGATGTGACTACTGAGAACCATTGGGCTGCCAATCCGTTGAATCCTTGGGATGTCAATTATGACGGTGACCACGATGGTTGGTACGACCGAACTTCGTTCGATATCCCTGCGGTCCAAGGTACGTGGGACGGACGTGAATTCTCCCAAAGTACTGCTGTAATTCAACCTGGAATTGGCGATCTACCTTTCACCAATTGGATGGAGTGGGATAATCAAACACGCCCGGACCTAAATGACTCAGATGCCGATAGCGTGTCGTATGTTACCACCGTATCAAACGGATTGGTAACCTCTCACACTCAAGATTTCAATTTATCCGATGGGCGTGAGGTCTTCAAGTACGGAATCAATCCGAGTGATAATGATACAGACGGTGACATGCTTCCTGACTGGTTTGAATATGCGAAGGCTTGGAATGAATCGAATGATAATTTCAGTTCATTCCTGCAAATCAAAGTCGTGTGGATTGATGCGTCGACTGGCGGTGCATGTACGACTGCAACCAATTCCTGCTTGCCGCTTTCCCAGCAAGGCTCCGAAGGGATTCTATCTCGCCCCGACCTTGCTTTCACCTGGTTCACAATGAACCCTGCTGATCCAATCGATGCAAACTATGACCCCGATGAAGACGGAAATTGGGACTGTTCCGGGGCGGGGTGTGTTTACGAACCGTACACGAATTTCCAAGAATTTTATGCAATTACCGATTCCGACCTCTCATCACCCAATGCAGTTCGGTTGAGTGGATTGATTCACGATGGACAAATCGTAACCGAATGGTGGCAATTGAGGGCATCACTTCTCAAACTTGACGACACCGGTGCTAGCAGCGAAAATTACCTAAAAATGGATCAATCTTCTTCCAACGATATTCGGTTCGCCTACATTGTGGATGATCGTGATACCAATTTCCTCGTTATTGACTCGAGCAATGATGTTGTTCATCTTGCAGGTAACCGTACCGATGCTTGGGAAATTTACTACACCGGTTCACCAAATTCGGCTCCTGTCCGTGATGTTGGAGAACATGAATACGGTTGGTATCTGCTGGATTTGGACGATGACCATATCGCAGAAGGTACCGATCCAACGAATTGGGATTCCGATGGAGACTGGCTTGTTGACTGGTTTGAAGTCCATGATGATGAGGAAGATGGAATTCGAGGGGACTCCTCTCCAATCCGTTATGATTCACGTCAAACAGGATGATGCACCGTCATGTGCAGGGGTATGTTTCAAATCCCTCGCACCGCATGGTCGAATGAAGGGGGGTCAAACAAATGAAGCGAGAAGACGGGCGCGGCGTAATGTTGCTGCTCTTTTTAGTCATGGTTTTAGCACCGATGAGCCCCCTTGCTGACCACGTAATTACTCCTGCTGAAGCGACGGGTGTATCGCGTCACATTTACACTCTTCACGATGGTTCCAGTGAATACGTGGCGCTCTACCAAGGTGCTAATCCTGACTCTGGTGCCATGGTTTCAGTTCCAAAGGGTGCTTTGGTTACCGATGTTTCCATGACCTTATCAGGTGCCTCCGCAACTGGGTGGAGTCAGACGATGGCCGATGAAAGAGATGACTGGATTGAAGGGACCTCTTCCTCTGTTGATGCTCGTAGTGGTGACCTCAGTTTGGCGTTTTCTAACACTTCAAACGAATTTTTTGCCCACGGATACGATGAAGTTGTCAACAACGAATCTGATGCTTGGCTGGACAATGGATCGTACGCCATACGCCAACCGCACACCTCGAACGCAACTGAGAGTCGATTTTCACAACAAGTACTCAAAACATCAACCAATTTGATGAAGCAGAGTCAGGGTGCTATTCTCAAGCACCATGACTGGTTGTTCATGTCGACATGGAGCACCTCTACATTCAGCAACATCGTTCATCGTTTGTATCCGAACAATGCAACCAAAGAATCGGTTATTACTCTGGACCAAGGTGAGTGTACGATTGCAAGTTTGCACCCTAGTTCCTACTACGGAAGCTATGGATTCCGAGATTGGACCATCACCGACGATGAACGAATGTTTGCAATTCTTTCTGGTTATCGCTATCACTACTCATCGTCTGCACCTACGCAGTATCATCGTGTGTTAGAACTCGACATTTCACGTGATGATACTTGGACATGCATCGATTCGTACGACGTTTCACCACAGTATTCGGATTATACCGCAATTGCATACGACCGTTCCAGTGACCAGGTGTGGATTGTTCACAACGCTCAACGACGAATCGTACCCTATACTTTCGGTGACCAAGCCGACGGACAATATACTCGCGGCGAAGACATGTATTCCTACTCTTCATCGTCTGGTAGTTCATGGGAATGCGGGAAAACTGGACAGCAAGTCCGTGGGCTTGAAGTCAACGAAACAACCTTTTTCATGCGCTGCCAAAAGGGAACTTCGAGCAACGATAAAGACAATTTGGAAGCATGGGCCGTTTCAGGTTCATCAACTTCTCTAGTCCCCCAAACCGGTACACGTTTGCTGTCTTCTCTCGGATACGGTTTGCAGTACGATGGTAACCGATTTGTGACCGTTGATTGCGGCTACTCTACTTGGGCATCTTCAACGTTGTACTACCGAGAGTATGGAACCGGTTGGCAATACAAAACGACACCAGCACCTGGAACAACAACGTGGTACGGCCCAGTTACTCATTCAGATGACCCCGTACTCGGCGTTAACGTTGAAACATATTGGTCAGCCGCTTCTGTCGGCGACCGAGTTGATTACTGGGTTTCTGCAGACAACGGCACGCATTGGGAGTCTGTGACTTCGAATTCGACAATCCACTTCGATTATCCGGGGACAGAATTGGTATGGAAAGCCCAACTGATTGGATCCACGGCTGTATCTTGGTGGGTTGATGTCGAATACTCAACTGAATATCTTCAATCCGGAAGTTGGACTTCTAGCCCGTTGACTACTGGAACCAAAGTCGGTAAAGTTCGTCCTTCGTGGGTGGCGGATGTTCCCGTTGGAACTTCTGTTTTGGTTCAAGTCTCAAACGATAATGGTTCCAGCTGGCTTCCGGCAACGAACAATCAAGAGGTCAGTTTCCCGTCGACCGAAGCAGGTGACACAATACGATATGCGGTAACTATGTCGAGCACTGACCCACTACTGACACCGCTTGTTGATTCATTCACCCTTGATTATGAAGAAGGCTACCCCGACCGACCTATGTTGGATGTCGGTAACGATTTGGTTTGGGATTGGGAGTCACTGCTTTTCCTCAATGAATCAGCAGTCATAGCCAGCGACGATTCGGTTGTTTCGGTAGATGTAAAGAATGCACCGACCTTGGTCGATTCTTTCAATTCCATTATTCCTGAGAACGGCGAGGGTGATGTCTTGATTCCAATCGCAGTTAAAGCAGCTACTTCCGGCCGTGTTAAGATTTCAAACATTGACATCTCGTACAAGATGCAGACACGGGTGATCGATGCTAGCATGGAGGGTGGCATGCTCGCCCCAGATGGTATTGCTCGAAATCTCGAGGTTCGAGTTGCTCCAAGTGATGAAGTAGACAGAGTAACGAAAGTCCTCATTGCGCTCAATAACTCGTACGGCGAAAACCCAGCTTTCGACTGGGAGCGCGGCGATGCATGCTCTGTGGTAAGCGATGGTGATGGAATCATTCAGTTTGATGTGGCCAATTGTACATCGACCACTGATTCATTCGGAATGGTTGCAATACGTATTCCGATGACGGTAAACTGGTCGTGGGATGACGAATCGGGCACCCAAGCACTCGTTTCTGTTGAAGATGACCTCGGGCTGGCCGTTACGGCTTGGGAAACTGAAAGCTTGGACCTCGTGATTGAAAACGACATACAATTAGACGGTCTTCGTGTCTTTGAAGAGACCGGTAGAGAGTTGTATTCTTTGGACTGGGTAAGAGGCGGTTTCAATCTTTCATTCACCGGAGGAATCCACTTCCAAAATTCCCAACTTTCACCTCTTGCAGGGCAATTTTCATTGCGAGTTTTGGGTCAGAACGTGACCTATGATGGCGATCCAATTGGCGAGCCTATGGTGCTTGCTCAGGAGCAAAATCCAGCATTTGGAGAGTACAACATTACCTTCAAGTCACCAATTCAATCGGAGCCTGGTGGAATGGTGTTCTATGTTGAAGCCGTTGACACACCTAACGGCTCAACCTACACCAATGCAGGATACAATACCATTCGACTAATCCTTGATGGAAACTCGCCTCTGGTACTCTCGTCAACTCCGTCTGATGGCTCTGAACGCCATGCAGGACCACCTGCTCCGGGCGGACAAGCAGTCAGTGTTATCGTTCAGGATTCAGTCGACCCTCCAACGCAATTGACGCTCAATTATTGGATTGGATGCAAAGCAAGTGAAGCCATTGGATGCAGTGATTACAACTTTGACGGTCTTCCCAACAGTGACGAATACGAACTCAAGACCCTCTCTTCGCCCGATACTCAATCGGGTGGTCTCAACATTTTCGATGGTCTAATCGATGACTCCATGCTCCAGCACGGACAGAAAGTATCCTACTTTGTGACCGGATCAGATCCTCAACAAAACGCCATTGCAATGGGCGGGGGTCCAGTATGCCCCGACAGTTCCCTCCCTTGTGGCTATGTGCCGGGCGAAACAGCACCCAACTGGGACAACGATCTTGGGACCTATCAAATCCGAGTTGAATTTGAACCTCAACTCGATCTCGACAACTCAACCATCCTCGGACACGATGATGGAGCACCATTGCACCCCGGCATACCCTACACTGCCCAAATCGTTCTTTCAGACCGCAACGGTTGGCAAGATATTCAGTACATTCAACTCGCCCTTGGTGGAGACTTTGATGACGATGAATCGTCCATTTACATCACCCTATCAAAAGGGTTGGATGATGCTCCTGTTGCTTCCATGGAATCCGGATCATCCAATATTGCTGTGTCCAATCTTTATTCATCGGTGAGTCTTGCAGAAGAAAACAACAGCATCATCAAGATTTCAGCACGATTCCAGTTAACCTGGACATTCCCTGAATCTTTTGATACCGACGGAGCATCCTTGATAATTCCGAAGATTAGCGTGACTGATTTACCGTGTAATGTTGGAGAGGTGACTCCGTGTTTCGAATCGACAGCCGGTTTTGGCAACGATGCTTGGAGTTTGGATAATGATTTCAGATTTGACACAATGGACGGTCACATACGCGCCGTAGAGTTACGTGACGGAACCAACCACTACAACACGGAATTTGATGAAACTCTCATTGGTGCGGGTCAAGCACTTCGAGTGAACGGTCGCGTACTGTTTTCCGAAGATGAGACGCCAGCACCTGCTGGGGCTTTCGACGTTACCTTTGGTGACTACGATAATGTTTGGACCACATCGACACGAGATGACGGTGAATTCAGCCTTGACTTGTTGATTCCTTCGGTCCCATCGGGCCATCTTGATCTACGACTTGGGTTGGATGATTTACCCGGTTTTGCACTTGATGAAACATCTGTTATTCCACGCGTTCGTTTGGCAGTCGACAACTCGAGGCCAACTATTTCAGCCATTTCACTCAACGATGTTTCATCGAGTTCACCACTCTCAATCGGAGCATGCGGTGACCTTTTGGTCATGTTGGAAACGCTCGATGATTACGGGTTTGATCTCGACGAGCCTGCGGTCCTTCACTACCGAGTTCGTGCTGGTGAAGCAGAAATTTCACGAGGAAGTGTCCCTCTTCCTGATACGACACCGTTCGGAGGTCAATTTTTCTGGACGGGGAGTCTTGACTTGACTGATACCGGTGCGACAACTTTGCTACCTTCCTACACCGTCGAAGTATGGGTTTCAGGTTCGGATTCAGCGGGTAATCCATTCGATACGATTGGCAATTCAATCTCGGAGCCTATTGCTTCGTGGTCCTTGGCACTTCTTGGACCAAGTATTGACCTTGATAGTGACATGAGTTCCTTTTCGTGGGACGACCCTAGTCCGGTTGAAAATCAAGAGGTTGGTATGAACTTTGAAGTAAAGAACGATGGTGGTAAGGGCGATGTTGCTTTCGTGCTGCAGCGCGCTGTCGAAGGTGGTTTCTGGCAAGATGTAGCTCGATATGATGCGGTGGCAACTGCCGGTCAGTCAGTCACTGGAACGCTTTCCACCGTCGCAGATGGATCTTCCAGTGATGCACTTGAATTCCGCCTCCTTGTGCTTGTCGATGAAGTGGAAATGGATCGTAAAACACTGACACCGTTACTCATCAAGGAAGAAACAATTCGTGATGGAGATGCTCTTGCTCAGCAGGCTCAAGAAGGTCGTTTCAGCATCGTTCTGTATTTGATTGCGCTTCTTTCGTTGAGTATGGCCATGTGGATGCTCGTCATGAACAGACGTATCCGTTCCGAAGCCTTTGAAGTGGCTGCTGAAGACCAAACCGCCGAAGTGTTGGAAGAACTCGACGGTGGTAAAACCATCCCCGAATTGGATATGAGCAACGTTCCCCCTCCAGCCGGTCTAACCTTGTCACAACCACCAATCCAAGCAGACCCTGTGCCAACTGTGCAGCAACCTGCACCGGTTCAGGCAGTGGCAGCAGCGCCCCGTGCACCACCACCGCTTCCTCCAACAGGACTTCCAGCTGGTTGGACTCAACACCAGTGGGAACACTTCGGCTGGCAGTATGTTGAGGCTTTGAAAAAGTGAGTTGTGTCCATGTCAAGCGGAGAAGATTCTGCGGTCGAAGGTATGGTGACCCTACAGGAACGAGTTGTCAACCTCATCAACCAATTGAACATGCCACTCATCGAAGTGAGTTTGGTCCTCAGCAAGCACATTGCAGGTCTCTCACGGTCGCTTGACGAGCACATACGTGCAACTGGCCAAGAATTCCCTGAAACTGTGACCCACCCTTGGGATATTGAATTAGCCGATCAAGGTGACACAGGATTTTCCTTTGAACTCGAAAAAATATTCAACATTATCGATGAAGATCGCATGGACATCTTAGCGACATTGATACGCGTTACGCTGGTCGAAATCGATGCTTCGGTAGCCGAGGGTTTGCTCGCATTGCGACCCTGGGAGGCACTTTCCCGCCAACAGCTATCCAAGGCCAAAGGTCCGGGTCAACTTTTCTCTCCTCTGGAAATCCCAGAAGAATGGTAACAATGGTTTGAAAATGAAGACCGCTTCGTTACACCATGGCGCAACAGAAGCAAGCGTGGAGCGTACTGTTCATCCTCTTCATTTGTCCTGCTCTCAGCGGCTGCATGGGGACGGACAATCTCCTTGATCTGGGTGAAGATCACGGAATCCCGGGCAGCCTGACACTTGCATGTTTGGATGGTTCCAAGTATACGTCGATGATCGTGGAAATCGATTACCATCCTGGATATGAGCCCGAATCCTCGACCACAGATCTTCTCAAACAACGATTGGAATCGGTGTGTGATAAGCCGAATGGGATTCAAATCCTCCTCACAGAATCCCAACTCCCGGGTGACGGTTCGTGGAGTGCACAAGACGTTCGCGATGCTGGGTGGGAGTTGAAATCACACGATCCTCTGGATGGCTCTACTCTGTATTGGCAAATGATTCTCCCTGCTGGAACCTACGACGATGACAGCGTCTTGGGTGTTGCGGTGGATGCCTCCACTGTAGCGATTTTTGGGGATTCTGTTCAAGAAGCACGTGGCTTTCTGAATCGTCCGTCTGCTGAAAAAGTTGAGAACAGTGTTGTTATTCACGAGTTTGGGCATCTTCTTGGCCTTGTGAATACTGTCTACACCTCGCCTGCTGACCATGAAGACAGCGACCATCCTAACCACTCAAACAATGAAGAATCCGTGATGTACTGGGCTATTGAATCCAGAACCATTGGAAATTTCTTTGATAATGAAATCCCGACCGAATTTGACCAAGACGACCTCAATGACTTGACCGGACTAGCAAGCGGTGCAATTGAGGCTGAAAACCAATTATGGCGACCTTAGTCGCTCGATTGTGAAATCAATTGAGTCGCCTCACGCCAAGCGTCAAAAATTGAGTAGAGCCATAAGCCAAACCACAGTACAATTGTGAGAGCCAATGGAATCTGTAACAGTGACCAATCTATTGCTTTTTGATGACGTCGATTAACGTGTTGTCCTAAGAATAAAAATGGCACGGCTGCTAACAGCGCAGTGAAAAGTGGTCGTAACGTCCCCCAAGCACCAACTCCAAATGTGAATTCTTTCCAAATTTCACGGAACAACCGCACCGGTCGCGTGTCGGAAACGGTTTTTGCCTCATCCTCTACAACCATCTCTGATTGCGAATCTTCGGGCGCCATGACACGCGCTGGTGTACTGCATTTGTCAATATGCCCCCTGTTCCTCATGTCAAGGTATCAAAAACTGGTGAACCTACGCATGTCCATGGCTCGGGTTCTGGTAACTGGTTTCGAACCCTTTGGCTCCCATGAAAGGAATATTTCGCAGGATGTCGTTGAATCACTTCCCAAACAACTCGAATGTATCGACCCCTGGCAGGATTTACGCCAGCATAGTGAGGTGCCAATCAACATCCAAATCGAGACCAAAGTTCTGTCAGTTGACGCTACAGGTTCAGTAGAAATTGCCCACAGGTTGCTGAATGGTGAACATTGGGATGCAATTCTTCACATTGGGCAATGCGACTCATGCTCAATCCCACGTTTTGAAACTCGTGCACAAGATCGTCTCGCCATGCGAATCCCGGATAATGATGGTCGGCGTATCGTGGACAGTCCTCTTACGGGTAACGGCGATGTTTGGTCCAGCGCCCCCCTCAAGGCATGGCAAAACATTGATTGGAAAGCAGAATGGGAATTATCAGAGGATGCGGGGACTTTTCTCTGCAATGAAACCATGTATCGCACACTCTCAACGCTTCAAAGCCCTGATTCACAATCTGGATCATCAATTCCATGTTTTTTTCTTCACCTCCCAGGCCCTGATCAATACAGTGTTGAAGACGGAACGGCATTGGTTGAAGACATACTTGAACGGATGATGTACCGGCCTGTTCTCAATGTTGTTTGTGCTTTGATAACCAACGAAGATTCGTACCTCGTTGCACAGCGAATTCCGGACGCAGTACACGGTGCAAAATGGGAGTTTCCCGGTGGCAAGGTGGAGCCTGGTGAATCAAAACAAACGGCGATTGTAAGGGAAATTGGAGAGGAATTCGGTTGGATAGTAGAGGCCCATCAATCCATTGGTACCTTTTTCCACAGCCTTTCACATACGGACATTGCACTCCATGCAATACCTTGCACCCGGGTTGACACATCACCCGTTTTCGAGGACTCACAGCACTGGACATCACATCAATCGATTCAATGGCGAAACATCCTCGACGATTCTCCTCTGGATTGGTTGGGAAACGATGAAGCAATCGTAGCGTGGATGAGGAAGACGGGTTATCTGGTCAAATCCACGTGACTGCTTCACCATCTCCAGACATAGTGCGGTCATCGTGTATTGATTTTGGAACTGAATCACGCCCGCGATGCCAGGTTGCAGCTTCCAACCAATCTGCAAGTGTTTCACCTTCTAAGTGAACGGTAATAACCCCCCCAAGTGGGACCTCTGTCGGTAACGGAAAAGCGACTTTCCCTGCCAGTGCAGCCTGCCGTGAGAGGGTGAACATTGTTGATCCATCAGCATAGTGAGTCGACATGTAATCCAAAGCAGTATCCAATATTTGTTGGCGGTGGAGCTGTTGGATAAAGTGGTCAAGGGGCACCTGATCACACGCCCAATGCTGGTCGTTTGCACTGCCTAATTCAGGCTCAATAATGGGGTGCGGTATCGCAAATTCTGGAAACAAAGCGTGGAGTGCCTTCGCCACTTTTCCGGGTGAATCTGGACCTTGCAGCGTGGTTTCCACGCGAATCTTGAGGTTTTCATTCACTCCGTTGAGGCGGAGCATTGGTTCTTGCATGATGCCTCCTATCGTGCCGCACTCATGAACATGCCTTTTTGGACATTTCAAGGCGAAGGGGTGAAAGTCAAGTTACGACTGGTTCTACCATGAGTGGTGATGGACCGTCGATTTGCACGGTTCTTCCAGTTCTCAATGAAGCAGAATACATCGTTGCGTGCCTTGATTCTCTGATGGATCAATCAATTGATTCGTCGGACCACATGATTCTGGTTCTTGATGGCGGTTCAACCGATAGCACTGCCACGTTGGTGAGGGACGCGATTTCACGCAGTAAAGAACGTGGCGGACCCCATATTGAGTTGCATGACAATCCCGGCAAGTACGTCGCTGAGGCCCGTAACCTCGCTCTTACACTCCTCCCCCCATCGGTTCGTTATTGTGTGGAATTGATTGGCCATTCTACGGTTGAAGCCAATCATCTCGAACTACGAATTGCAGAGTGGAAACGGGTCGAAGCGATTGATTCTAGTCCTCTTGCAGCACTTGGGGTTCGTGTCGAGCCTCGCAAGGGGGAGCACGGTTTTGTAGAAGGATGGGTTGAGGCATGCTTGAGTTCACCGTTTGGCAGCGGCAGCGGTCAATTCTCTTCTTTCAAGGAAGACGGCGCTACCCAGACACCAGCGTTTGCTATGCATTTGCGAACCGCTTTGGAAGCAGTCGGTGGTTGGGATACTTCGTTTATCACAAGCCAAGACAGTGATTTATCGATGCGATTGATTGAACAGGGATACCGCCTGCACAGGACTCCGTCCACATCGGTTTCAATGACCAAACGGACTGGCATTGTGAAATGGTGGCGGATGGGACATAGGTACGGATTTTGGCGGATGAAGGTCGTACGCCGCCACCCCCAACGTGCAAGTGCTATCGAATTTCTCCCGTGGATTGGTGCGTTGTTAAGTTTGATAATGGCCGTCACCCTTCCTTCATTTGGCTGGGTGCTGCCAACAATGTATGGTGCAGTGTTGATGCTAGAGGGCATACGTTCGACATTCCAAACACGGCGAATGACGAATATTCTTGGAGTACCTCTTTGCCTACTCATGCTCCACAGCAGTTTTTCTATCGGCTTACTTGACGGACTTCTTCGGGACGGTAGGGCCCCGAGTGACCGTTGATTCAACAGCAACAAGTAACAACATACTTGAGTGAAGAGTATGAGGGAAAGGTGGTACTATGGCACGAGAGAGGCAAGCAACGGCTCGTGGTGTTGCCGCTCTTCCGCTGTTGTTGATGGCTACTGTGCACATGACAGTGACGCCTCTTCGACAAATGTTTGAGGTGGAGCCGAGGCTTGCATATGTGTGGTATCTTATCGCCGTAGTGCTTGGAATTATCCTTTTCCGAAAAACCAAGACGGTCAAAGATCATGAATTTCACCGTTCGAAAATTATGAAGTCGATGAAGAAAGTGTACGATGCGGAAGAAGCAGGTGTTTGGCAAACGAACGTCCCTCTCGGTTCTGACTTAGGCCCTGAAGGCGAAGTCATTCTTTCTCAAAACGTGTCTGCAATCGATAACGAATCCCCTGAAATGGAACTCCATGAAGATGAGAAAGTCGAAGTCGACCTGCTTTTGGAATCAGAACGAATCCGTAAGTCCAATCGTGGTCGTTCAAGTGATGTAAACTATGACGAACGAGTTGATTCAACCATCGGTTCAACTCGTCGGAAAAGTCCTATGGATTCGTTCCTTGACATGGTTACCGGCCTTTTCGGCCGTGGCGATGCCAAAGAACGCCGTCTCGAGCAGCGACAAGCTGCCCTTTTGGCAGCCTCAAAGGCTGCTCCTGTGGTTGCTCAGCGACCCGTTGCACCGATACGCAAGATGGCTTCCGCGTCCGATTCAGAACTCAAAATTGCTACGCTGAGTGATGACGGGATGATTGAATCAGTCGTCTCGAACGACCTTCCCCCTCTGAGTAAGAGCGCTGCTATGGACCCGGAGACGGCCAAAGTCTATGCCTGGGATACGCCAACGACCCCCACCTCGAATACCGCAGACGAGAGCATTGAAGCAATGGCAATGCTTTCACCACTTAACGCCACGAATCCTCAACCACAACAAGTCACCGTAACTCCAACTGGCACAATGTGCCGTGGATGCAATGCGATAATCCCTCAAGGTGAGCCGTTCTGCTTATCGTGTGGACTCGATGCCTAAATGCTGTAATCATCCGAGATATTGAAAGAGGTCCTAGCAACCCGTTGGCACAGAGGTGAATCCATATGGCTGATAAACGAGATTATTACGAAGTTCTCGGAGTTGAAAAATCAGCCACGTCCTCGGAACTAAAGAATGCGTTCCGAAGTCTCGCCCGAAAGTACCATCCTGACCGCAGCACTGAAGAGAATGCCGAAGAGATGTTTAAGGATATACAGGAAGCATATGCTGTTCTTTCTGATGATGAAAAGCGTGCTCAATACGACCGATTCGGACATTCAGGTCCGGGCGGATCACCGTTTGGTGGATTTGGAAGTGGTAACTTTAACATCAACCTTGAGGACATTCTGGGAGGAGATTTTTTCTCCAACATTTTTGGTGGCGGTGGGGGGCGTGCTCGCTCCAACAGCCGTCGAGGTAGTGATATTCGCACCTACCATACGGTGAATCTGGAACAAATTTATTCGGGAAGCAGCGAAGAGATGGAACTCGATCTTCCAGTCCCATGCAGTGACTGCAATGGAACGGGGGCTAAAGACGGTAAAGTCGTCACCTGTAAGGACTGCAGTGGTCAAGGACGAGTCCGTATGCGTCAACAAGTAGGACCTTTTGTACAGGACGTCGTTCGTGATTGTCCTTCGTGCCAAGGACGAGGAACTTCGATTGAAGAGCGATGCGGTTCTTGCCGCGGAACCGGTAAAAGCTTGAAATCGTCGACTTTGCGATTTGCAGTTCCTGCTGGTTGCGAAGCAGGAACCCGTCTTCGCATGCGTGGTAAGGGTGAACCGGCCCCGCAAGGCAAGGGTGAACCCGGAGATTTGTTTATTGAGATTGAAATCGAACCACACCCGTGGTATGAACGTTCGACGACGGATTTGATCATGTCAATGCCGCTTGGGTATGCAGAGTTAGTTTTGGGAACAACCGTGACTTTGAAGCACATCGATGGAAAAGACTTGACCATCAAAGTTCCAGCGTATTCGAACTCTGGAGATACGATTGAAATCAAGAAGCGAGGTTTGCCTCGAACCCGCGGCAGTGGACGTGGTGATGTGATTGTTTTGCTGAAGCTACACATGCCCAAAAAGGTGAGCAAGAAAGTCAAGAAGTCTCTTCAAGAATTGAAAGGTGACCTCGGTCCTGACGACCTTATCGAACGAATCATAGATGATGCTCAAGAGCGAAGAAGCTGATCTGAAGTTCACCTCATTCTTCTTCGAATACTTCAACTGCGAGGGTCTTTGGAATTCGTGAGGCGGTCGCAGTCCCGTCGACGCGGCCATTTAGTTCAACATCGACTGCGGTAGCAGTTCCGGTTAATTCGACCATGACAAACGTCCTGTTTCCTTCTGCCATGGTATCGATGAAAACTTCTTCACCACGATGTAAGAAGCGGGGTTGAACGTTTTCAACCGTCCACCCCTTCCCCTCGGGTGCATCGAAGCGCAGTGCAGCAAGGTCCCAGTTACCCTTGATGACGTGAATGCCAACCATCAATGGAATGCTTCCTTCTGTTGTTGCGAGTCGGCGATCAAGAGCCCAAACTGCCAAGGCTGCATCCGTGGTTCGATGCTCGAGGTTTGCCTTCCCCCATGCTCGACTCGCTTGATCCCAATCAAGTAGCGTGATGGATTGGAGTGCTCGAATGAGGTTCTTACGTGATTGAGTAGGCGTCACTTCTCCTGAATCCATTTGTTTACGGAACCATTCGAGCTGTTCTGATTTATTGGCAAACAATTCCGCTGCTTTCTTTTGACGTGAAAGACTGACTGCAAAGTAGATGACCGGTGCTAAAAAAAGAACACCGAGGATGAAGCGTGATCGTACACCCCACTTTTCAGCATGTTCATCAGGTGGGAAATACGGTTCATATCCTTCATCAGTAAGCGTATAGGCTGATGAGACAAAGTATTCGATACTCGGTACATTCTCACCCCAAGAATGGCCGGTGAAGTTGGTGGTTACAGGTAGTGATATGCGCACAAAATGTGTTCCGGGGTCGACTTCCATAGCGAGTTGAATTTTCCCGTTTCGGAAGACGGAGGTTTTTGTCTCAAAAACTTCCCATGTGGATTGCTCCATACTCCAAAATTCGACGGTTAAATTTTCGATTTCACTGCCTTCTACAGTGACTTGAATCATGTGACGAGAATCCTCCCATCCAGTGATATTCAATCGGTAAACGTCTGCAGTGTCAAAAATAGGGAGGGTTAATTGTCCCACAAGTTGGCTACTCACTTGAGGTAAATCCGGCCATGATGAATTGTCCACCGCTGATGTCGAGGGGCGGACAGATGGCGCTTCATGACCGGAGCCAAAATCTGAGAAGTTGGCAATGCTCACTTCGACCCAATGAACAGAAGAGTGTAGGTGTATTCGAACCGCACTGATGTTTGGCAAGGGGTATGCAGTGATGGGAACTTCCGCTTCGAGTTGAATCAAGTCACCCATGATCCACGACCCTGAACTCAGTTGCTCAATCCGGAGTTCCACTGGTTTTACCAATGCGAGGAAATTGAGTGCCTGACTCTCGGTGAGTTCAAGTGTGGAACTGGTTTGATGATGTCCACGAATACTGATGTTGTTCTGGTCTTCAACAAGCGGAGTCGGAATGAGTTGTTGGTAGCGTATAGCTTTGATGACCCACGCAGCATTCACGACCTCGCTTTCAACTTTGAGAAGAATACGTCCATCTTCTTCGACGTGAACATACATGGCATCACTGTCGGCATTTGTTGTCAATCCCGTTGGTGCTTCAACCGTTGATTCCAGCAACGTTTCACTGGTAGAATTTTGGAAGTAGGCTGAGATTTTCAAATCGTGAATGGCGTGGCGTAATTGAAGTTCAAGTGTGTCCCCATCCGTCACTGCCAAGGGGATGTATTCGGCATTGCTCTGTTCAATGATGCCGCGAAGGTAACCAGTTGATGTGAAATCGCCGTTGACTATTCCATCAAGGTGGTTCCGGCTCGGGTCGATGCAACGGTTTTCAGAAGTGCACGATTCGATCGTGACAGATTCAGTAGCCTGCGATGGAGCAGGGCGAACGGAAGAATAGTTTTCATCAATCGATTCAACAAGCGATAGCGATACATGCTCGGTTTCCAGCGAGGTGACATTCAACACTACTTCGCCGGTAGATTGTGCTTGGACGGTCAAGTCTGTTGAAGTTGAATGCACGGTTCCATCGAGAGAAAGTTCAGCCGTGCACTGATTGCATGAGATTGAGAAACTCACCCAAGCATCTTCCACGATTGTCCAGTTTTTGTGATAGGTTGTGTTTGGCTCAATCAGAATACCTGTGACCCGCCCATCAAGCGTCTGTTCCTCCTGCATTTCGTCACTCTGTGCGGCGGAAAGAGGTAAGAGGAGACATGCCATCATAACGACCAAGAAGAAAGCCATCAGCATGGACGGTTGACTGCTTCTGTCTCCGACCATAGTGTTGCCTGTAACGAATTCGATTTGAACTTAGGCCCTCGGATGTGTCCAATGCTTGAAGAAGCGATGGTGTGTGGACGGTACATGGTGGATGGACTTGGTCGCAGCGTTTCTGCGCGATTTCGCTTTGCCAGGCAATGGGCGCTGGGCGACCGAAAATCCCCTATCGCAGCAACGCCTGCTCTGGTCCTACTCGATGGAGATGAGGACATAGACGCTCGTCTTGCTCCGTTCCGATCATCGACCGACGATGCCATTCCAGCAACGCTCCAATTCGAATCCCGACTTCCTCTTTCTCCACCTGACTTTTCATCGCCTTCCCCCCGATGGGAAGTGTCGATTGGCCACGTCCTCCCACCATCACTTGATGAGGCAGATGCAGGCGAACCAGCAGGTACTGGGCAACTTCTCCCCGTTTCTTGGCAACGATTGAATCACGATGCAGCCTTGACCGACCCGGATTTGAGTCCAGATGTTGTCGTCTTGGTTGATGCGGTTCAGTTGGCAGCACAACCAGGTCGCCTGATCGAAGCAATCACGACATTGAAGCGCCGATTTCCTGGTGCACTGCTTTGGACACCCGGGCTAGGCGGTCCTGATAACGTAGCAGTTTTGGCATGGTTCGGGGTTGATTTATTCGACCTCGCACGCTCTCGGCAAGCCAACGCTGCTGGTGCCTTGTTAACTGAGCAGGGGCCCAGATACCCTGTTGAATCAATGGAGGAAGGAGTTTCAATGGAGCAACAAGTGAAGCATTGGGAACTTGCCATTGCTTCGGTTCGTGCAGCACTGGCCGACGATCAACTTCGTTCACTGGTTGATCGTCAATCACTGAACAGCCCACGTTTGGTAGAACATCTTCGTCGTCACGATCTCCACTGCAAGACCATACCGGGACTCCTCTCATCGCACGTCGAGCGTGGATTCACGTTCCCGTGCCATTCGGTTTCGATACAGTCGGACCCAATTATCACTGATTGGGAGTCATTCCTTTCCACACAGTACCGTGCACCGCAAGGTCTCGACACTATTTTGATTCTTCTTCCGTGTTCTGCTCGTAAACCGTACAGGCTTTCAAAATCTCACGGACGATTCATCCGTGCCATTGGCACCAGTGCTTGCCACGAAGTGATGGTCACTTCACCCCTAGGTCTCGTACCTCGAGATCTCGAAGAGGTGTGGCCTGCGGCACAATACGATGTACCGGTGACCGGAGATTGGACTGGCGATGAATTAAGCCGTATCACCAGAATGTTTGATGCACTTGTCAGTCGGCATTCCTATCAGCGCATTATCAACCATTCCGGCATTGAATTTACGCATTCTTCTATCGATATAATCAATACCCGTGAAGGTGATTCTGCTGGCTCGCACGAGGCGTTAGAACGCCTCTCACAAGCAGTCAAAGAAGCAGTGGATGAATTCAGTGCACGTGGCAGAAAAACCGAACGGATTCTACTGGATAACTTCTCCAGCGTTGCTCGAAAGCAAATGAAATCTGATGCGTGGATTGATGGTCTTAAAGTGCGAGGAAAGCCACCGAGATATCGGCTTGAGCGTGACGGAAATCAAATGGCACTTTGGTCAACCGATCGCTGTGGTTTTTCACTTCCAAAAGCAGTGATTCCCCAGCTCGCAGAACTCAAGGCACTTCCTGAAGTTCATTTGCGTACCGGAGTTCAATGGAAGGGTGACATTTTTGGGGCACTTGTTGAATCGTTCGATGAAAATATTCGAGCTGGCAGTGATTTACTCGTTTATCAGGACCAAACCGTCATCGGATTGGCTCGTGCCCACGCTCCCGGCTGGGAATGGCCGGGGACTCCCGGCCGTCTTGCTAAATCTCATCAGAGGCTGTGATATACCGGTCTTTGGCGCCGCACTACATCATTGAGCCCATTCCCCCCGACCGTTGATGAAGCGGAGCGGTTAAGAAGGGGTGACAAGTCGTCGTTTTCCTTGGAGATGTTCGTATGGCACGTATGTACAAGTCACGCAAAGGAAAGAGCGGGTCAAGTAAGCCCTTCGTCAGTGAAGCACCAGAGTGGTCAAACACCGATAAGAGCGAAGTGACACAACTCGTTATCGACCTTGGAAAAGCAGGTCACACCTCCGCGGCAATCGGTACTATTCTTCGTGATCAACACGCAGTTCCCAACGCCCGATTGGTCCTTGGAAAGCGCATCGGTAGTGTTCTTCTTGAGAACAACATCGGCGGTACATATCCAGAAGACATGATGAATTTAATGCGACAAGCTGTCGGAATCATCAACCACATTGGAAGCGGAAACCACAAGGATTTGCACAACAAGCGTGCTCTTGAAATCACGGAATCTAAAATTCGTCGTCTTGCTAACTACTACAAATCTGAAGGACGTTTGCCATCTGAATGGCGATACAAGCGTGAAGAATTACGCTTGATGGTCGAGTGATAGTCCCTGAACTGTAGACTTCTTCTACGGTGACCTCGTGGTCAGGGTAGGTGCGCTGATGAACGACTTGCTGTTAACCGCACCATTTGCTGATATCAAGCAGCGCATCATTCAATATACGGAAATGATTCAATCTTCATCAATGGTTCATATTCATGCACCTTCAGACCTAGAAGGATTACTCGCTTTATCCATGGTTGAGGCTGCATGTCTTGACCTTGGGGTCAAGTATCGGCGCCGCTTTCTTCCATCACGGAAATTCATCCCTCGCGATGAGAGGATTGAACCCGAGCCAGTGAAGGAGGGACTTCTGGTCTTCATCGACCCGTTCGAAGATACGTGGTCGCTTGAAGAATTACCATCAACCGACTATATCCACATAACACCACTTTCAGTTAGTGTTCGACTCGGTTCAAAACAGAATCAGCGCAGGGGGGCTCTTGATGTTGTAGCGCAATGCGCTGCTATGGCCGCACAACTCGTACCCAACGGTTCGAAAGTACGACTCTTACGCCCGTTCACCGGCTCAGGTCTTTGGCTCCGTGAAGCGCTCGACACAACGTTCGACCCGATTCATACCTCGATTCGTGACCACTTACGAGAAGAGGGTTCCCTTCGAATTGTTCCACTCCCAGAAGTCCCGCAGCCTGCTCCCAACATGGTACCTGGACTTTCACAAAGGATGCTGATGCGATTGCAAAAAGGCTGGTCGTCAATGGATGTTGATGAGCGTACACTGGCCCTGAGTGAATTGGTCTTACCCACACTCACTCAACCGGGACTGTCAACGCCTCGCCTCGAAGAATTGGTCTGGCACAGGTTAGTGATTGGTACCTCGAACATCGATGTCATGAGCCATGTTTTCCTTGCACAACAAGACTGGCCAGACGATGCAGCATCCTCTAAAATATACGCTTCCAAATTGGCAGATATCTTCCTCTCAACGGGCCATCTTGTGCCCGACGACCCATCGACGGGTTGAAACCTCATAACCTCCTGCGGTTGATATGGCCATCGAGCGTTTACTGACAGGAAGCATACGTGACCAAGTTCAAGAATTGATGTCGACTGAAGATTTGGTCATTGAAGCATTCAGGGACTTAGTGAAAGATGAGCTCAAGTCACACATACGCAGCAAGGTTGAGGAAGACCCTGAACTCAAAGCAGAAATCAAAGAGGCAGTGGCCTACTACTTCCATACCAAAGCACGAACCGTTTACGCTGAGTTGAAGGCGACTCGAGCCGCAACTCGACTCGGTCTTCGTCTCCTACCCGATGATTTACAGGGCGAGGTCGGTGAAGCGGTTGTTTCTCTGTTTGAGAAAGAACTTGGCGCACTGCTCGAGAAAGCACTCTGATGTATTTGTATCCCGAATCATCGCTTCTATTATGTGCCATGCGCGCTGCGTAGGTTTTGGGTGAAGTCATGTCTACGCGTTGTACTGTATTTGTGATGGTCTTCCTTCTCTCGATGTTTTCGCCTTTTGCGGACCTCTATGTAGGGGATGCTTCGGCTGAAGATACGCTGGTTTGCTGCGATTCAGTACCCGTTGACCTCTATCTTCTCGGTTCAGCATCGGCTGGAAGTATGTCGCCATTTACACAGGATCTCGGTGATTCAACAATGTCTGCTACAATCGCAAGTGCGGTGACGTCGGAGGAAACTGTCGGTAAGTGGACCTTACCGAATGTATGGCCTGGCACGATACCTGCGAACACTTGGAAGGTTTCGATGTCGTACGAGGTGAGTGATGCTGCCGGTGCTCAAGTCAACGCCACTGCAACACTGAAAATCGGTGCTCAAACGTTCAGTGCCTCCACAGATCCGGGTAGTTCATTTTTGGCACAAGGTACGGGTACACTCGTCTTCGATATCGATATTGATGCTGCTTCAATCTCTGATAACGGATTGATTGAACTGACATTGACTGCTCGTTCTATTGTCTTCACGCTGCCAACAGGCGAAGCGAAAATTGAGTTCCAGTGGGGTTCTGAAGACAGTGATTCCAACATTGAAGCAGAAATTCCCCTGATGGATTTAACGCTTCTTGAACCTGAAGTCGAGGGTTCTGATGTCTACTTCTCAGTTGTCATTGACTCCAATTGGGGGATGGACATACTTTCCAAATCAGATGTTTTGGAAATGAGGATTGCTGGTACCGCTCTAACCGGTGACCCGATAGAAACCACGCAAGGTGAAGGAGTTCGAGTCACGTGGACTTGGCAAGGTGCTAAGGGTGGTGTGGAATCGGTAGAGGCCGAAATTCGAGTCGTTCTGCAGACTGGCTCCGCTGCTCTCACGGGTTCCACATCGTTCGAAATTGAAACCTTTGATTCCAGTGGTGGGACCGGTACGTACTATCCGCCAGATGAACCTTTGAAGACCAATGGTGATGGAAGCCCTCTGCAAATCACGGGGACTTTTTCACTTGCTTCCAGTGGTGGCGAGCTGAAAATCGAGCGTGAAACCAGTATCAAAGTCAGTGGAGAAATGGCATTTTGGATGCGGTGGGGAATGGATCACATCGGGGACGAAGTAACATCACTTTCCCCTGTTTTGAAAAGTTTTGATGCCGGAAGCGTGAGTGATGACGACCGTGTTAGTCGTACCCTCGAATCGATTGAGGTGACAGAGTTTGAACGCCAAATGTTGAGCGCCACTGGCTCGGGATTGTGTGCGTATTATCTGAGTGTTGGTCTTGGGCTTGATGTCGAAGAACTACTGGGCTATCAAACCAAAGAATTTGAGACGCTATCGATAAATGTCGATTTGAACGGTGAATCTGACGTCGTTAACCATCCGATAACCTTGGTTATTTCAACGACCAAAGTGGTTGCTGACGGCGAACGAATTCCACTGATGGGTAGTTTTATCATTGCTCAACCATCCCCTCTTTGGTCAGATTATTCACTGATGTTGACAGGTTCAACATCTGGCTTAACTTCCTTTTCCGGAGCAGCATTATCAGGTGACGGCACATCGTCAATCATACTTTCTCACTCACGATTACCCTGGGGCGAGTCGTTGACAATTGAAGGTCAGGGGATTGACCAAGATGACCAATTCCGATTAATGGTCTCCCCTACCAGTTCACCAGTTCACAGCCCAATCCCTCTTTCGTTAATTGTACTGTTTGGATTAGTAATTGGCTTTTTCACATCGCTTCGTTTGACTAAAACACGTCAGCGTGGAATTCTCTATGTCGAGCTTGTGTTGGTTCCATTGGTTGCTGGCATTCATTTCTTAGCCTACCCGCCTCTTTTTGTCGGGGCATCAGTAGGAACCACGATTCTGATTTGGTGGGTGACTTCAGTGACAAGCCCGCGTTCGCGTACAGAGGTACTTCAAGAGGCGATGTCGGTTACTACCCCTGTAATACCGTGCCCTGCCTGTTCGACTCCAAACCCTGTACCGAGCGATGAGCGCCCACTTCGATTTGCATGTCTTGGCTGCAGTCGGGTGATTAAAATCGTAGCTTAATCAAAGATTCAGTTCTTTGAGTGAATTCAGCATTTCTGCCGCTTCTTGGTAATCTGATGGCGAAAAATATCCACAGAATTCGCCCTCATCGTCGATTGCAACGACGGCTTGAGGTGAGCGTTGTTGTACTTCTGACATCAATTTTTTAATCGTCATATCCATTTCTGCTTCGAAAAAATCCATTTCCATCCAGTCAGAACATTTGACAGAAGTTGCATCGATGTTTTCAGCGAGAGCCTTAATTAATTGACGATTTCCAAGAATCCCTTTGGTTTTTGAATCATTATCGAGTACGATCAGTATTCCACCAGATATTGAGAGGAGCCGTCGTGCAGCTTCAGCCATTGAATCATCCATTCCGATGGTGATGTGTTCATCGTCGAGATTCAAATCTGCTACCGTCTTTACCATATCGCACCGGCATGCGCTGTATGTGGCATCATATCAGTGTTGCCGAGATGTCAAGCATGGGTGAAGACGACGGTTGAATCGTCTAAGACCCGACCATAGCCGATTCGTTCTAGTTGGACCATGGTGCCAACAGGATATTCGTGCGATTCCATCCGTCCTTGAATACGATGAATTTCGCCATCTTCAGCTACGATTAAAGTCGCATCCTTTGTATTGACATCGGGTGCCCAATGAACGATTGGGCGACGGTCAGAGCGTGGGAAGGAATCGATGGTGAGTATTTCTCCGGTCGTAGAAACGTCAGCAAAACCCTTCAATCGAATTGATTGTTTTTCGAAGTCCTCACGTTCAATCCATAAAGGGCCTTGGTCCATGGTGAACGTTCGTACTCCTCGTGTTGGATGGTTGGGGTGAACATCGACATCAACCGTACCATCGTGTTCACCAACCAACTGAACCTTACAAGGTTCGCGAATGAATGCAAGACGAGGTGCATCGTCATCAATGCACTTGATGTTGTGAGCGAACAGTGACGAAATGGGAACGGAAATGTCTTTTTGAGTCACGCCAAGTTCAATCCAAAAATTTCGTAATGCGGATGCAGTAATTCCGCGCTTTTTCAGTGCACTCAAGGTTGGTAGCCGTGGATCATCCCATCCACTGAATTCACCTGATTCGATATCGCGTCGCATTTGTGAGGTGGAAAATCCACCCCATTCGTGAACTTTGACTCTCCCCCAGTAGATGGTTTCCGGATACGACCACCCAAAGTGCTGATACAGAAGTGTTTGCTTGCGTGTAGAATCCATGAGGTCCTTTCCACGGATGATATGTGTGACACCTTGCAGGTGATCCTCGACAGCACTTTGGAAATCTAGAAGCGGCCATACACGGTATTTCGAACCGATACCCGGACGCGGGTGCGGATGTTGTACGGTATCTTGCATCCGAAGCGCAGGCCAATCGCGAAGTGCTGGGTTTTTCAGGTCCATTGCAGTCTTCACCCGTACAACTGCATCTCCGGGTTTGAATGTTCCATCCAACATGTTGTTCCACAATTCGATGTTCAAACGCTCGGAATTGTTTCTGCACGGACATTCTGTTTTACTCACTCTGAATTCTCTAAATACCTCTCCACTGCATTGGCACACATAACCGAAACCTCGCTGAAGCATATCCTCTGCATGCTGGTAATACTGTGGAATTCGTTCGCTTGCAATAACGATGCGATGGGGTTTGAAACCTAAGAGCCATTCTGCTTCACGTTCAATTTGCTCATAGGCACTCGGTAGCGGAGGCTTGACTACCGCATCGGTGTCATCGAATCGAAGTATGATTTCACCATCCCACTCTTTCGCATAACTGCCGTTGATGACCATTCCGCGAGCATGGCCAAACGACATTGGGCCATTTGGGTTGGGTGCAAATCGTAGAACGACTTTTCCTTTGGTTGCGTTTTTCAATTCTGGTAAACCTTCCCGTCGTTCCTTCTTTTCTCGTTTTTCAAGCAGGTGTGGTGCTTCCATTTGCAAGATGTTTTGAAGCGATTCGAGTCCATCGCTGGCAGCCAATGCGTTGGCTTCTGCGACCGCCTTTGCGATGAGTGGAGAAATGACTTTCCCGTGGGGGCGTAAATCACTTCGAGTCGCCATGAGCCGACCGATAACTGAGCCAGGGGCTGCTTTTCCTTCATACTCAATAGCGTTTTGAATAGCAAGATGTCGGAACATGGAGAGCGTTGTTTCATCGGGTGTCCATGACATGTGACTCAGACTTCCCTGACAGCGTCTCCTCATCAACTGCTCGCTTCACAATGCTGACTTTCCTAAAATAGCGTACGTTGCTGTTGAGTTCCATACGTCCGAGCAGGTGCATCAACACCATGCATTTCTTTCCACGCCCGTTTTACGGTTTTCCACGACCATCGTAAACACGTGTGTGGCTCATCCGCATTAAGCAGTAAATGCAACGATGCCTGTGTTTTTGGGTCGCTTGGGTACCCTGATCCGAGTGGAATGTTCAATTGTTGAATGAGTGAATGGATATGGCGGTCTCGTTCAACTTTTGCCAAAATACTCGCCATTCCAACGATGGTGTGATTGGTATCGGCTTTATGCTGTGATTCTATGGAGGAGTTTTCCCAAGGCCAATGCTCTAAGCGCACGGCAATGCGATCACTGAATCGCTGTTCATTGACATCACAAGCGTCGTTCATTATGGTCATCGGCTTGTCGACTGACCTACGTAGTTCGTTGAGTGCCTCTGCAAATAACTCGACCTCAAGTACGTTCAATCCAGTGGTTTGAACGCCGTGATCTATACGTTCAGGTGGACACACGATGAGCGAATATTTCCATCCACGCTCCGCCGCTTGTTCATGAAACCACTCGACGAATGCCTGCCGTTTGCTAAATGTGAGGTGCTTGGAATCTTTCACTCCGTGGTCTTCCAGAAGGTGGACATCATCAGCAGGAATGGCTACTGCTCCAACCACCAGAGGCCCCAAGACAGGTCCTCTTCCGGCTTCATCAACACCTGCATTCCACATACTGAAACCTCATACATCAAAATCATCCAAGTCGATCGGTAGGGGGACCGATACTTGTTGGGTTGGCGCAGTTGATGCAATTGGCTGCTCATCGCTTCGAATCGTTCGCTGTGTTGAAGTATCTTCTGCATGGAGGACTTGATTTTCAGGTGCTGGTTTTGAGATTCCCTGATCTTGTATGGAAGTTAGCAGGGAATCAGCAGTTGATTTCAATTCACTTTTATCGTGATGATCAAGAACCGTGATGGCTGCCTGAGTGAGCCGTGTATCGACTGGTTGGGTCGCAGTTTTGTACGCACCAGCACGAGATTGGAACGCTTGCTGAAACTCTTCAGTACTCACTTTCAAACGAGGTTCTTCGATCACTTGTGGTGCTTTTTGCTGAAATTTTTCCATCCAATCACCGACTTCTTCTGGTTCCACTGGACGACGCATTTCTTCAAGTTCTCGTTGTTCAAGTGAGCGCTGTTTACGGGCCTTCACTGATGCGGTAATGATGGCGACAGATACAGCAATTGTCAACAGCATTAACGCCCATGCCTTGAACAGTTCCCAACCGGTCACT
>TARA_B100001093_G_scaffold457747_1_pt1 | contig 30692 bp, 26 predicted proteins | sample TARA_B100001093 | Tara Oceans TARA_B100001093 (sample SAMEA2623116) | marine metagenome | biome: marine biome (ENVO:00000447); feature: surface water layer (ENVO:00002042); material: "saline water (ENVO:00002010), including plankton (ENVO:xxxxxxxx)" | depth 5 m | reverse complement strand
AGTCCTTTATGGGTGTTAGGGTATCATACTTTATTTTTATCTATTGTTGTACTCATTCTTTTATCAGGAGTAAGGGCAGGTCTTGAAAAAGCGAGCAAGTTTCTTATGCCAATACTGCTATTTATTTTGATGATATTGGTTGTTCAAGGATTAATTCTCCCAGAAGCAAATAAAGGTGTATCATTCTTATTTCAGCCAGATTGGTCCAAGATTAATGGCCAGACATTCCTCCTAGCTTTAGGGCATGCTTTTTTTACTTTGAGTTTAGGTATGGGAGCAATGATGACATACGGAAGTTATTTATCCGATAAAGATGATATTGTTAATGCATCTTATCTAGTTGCATTTTTAGATACTGTCATTGCTATTTTAGCAGGTGTAGCAATATTCACCGTAGTTTTTTCATCAGGTTATGACCCTACAGCTGGACCAGGTCTAGTGTTTCATGTACTACCACCATTATTATCAAACTTAGTTGGAGGGTATATATTCGCATTCTTATTCTTTTTATTGCTTTCTATTGCTGCAATAACTTCTGGAATTTCAATTTTAGAGGTAAGCGTTGCTTATTTAGTTGATGAGAGGAAATTTTCTAGAAAAAAAGCAGTATTAATGATGGCTGGCTTAGTATATATGGCAGCTATTCCATGTGCATTGTCATTCAATGTTCTTTCTGACTATACTTTTAACTTTCAAGATAAAGCCTTTACATTTTTTGATATTGCTGATTATTTAGCATCAAATCTTCTATTGCCTTTTGGAGGATTTTTCTTAGCAGTTTTTGCTGGATATGTGTGGGGAATTGATGAGGTTATCAGAAACCTATTAATCGGTGAATCAAATTCAATATATTTTGGAAATGGTATTGTTAAGTCTAAAGGATTTAAGCCAGCTTTTAGTTTCACAGTAAGATATATTTGCCCCGTACTTATTTTCCTTGTTTTTTTATACTCGATTGGATGGATATAAATTAAATGATAAGAAGACTTTTTCCAGAAGATTCAAAACAGTTTAATGTTCTGCAAAATATTTTTAAATCTTTTGACAAGGAATTCATTGATCGGTTAGAGATGTTTTTTCCAATGTGGTGTATGTTTGCTTTTCAGCACTATTTAGTAAAATCTTTTGATATATCAATATTTAGATCGATGGAAATTAATTTGAATACAAATTATGTTTTTTCTCTAATAAATGAAGATTGGATAGGAATAGTAAATATTATTTTTCATACTACTTTATTTTTCTGGTTAATGAAAAAGTATGATGCTTTTGGTCCTTTTAGGACAGTGAAATCAGATTTCCAAACAAATTTTCTCCTTTTTTTAGCAATATATGCACTTATTGATACTTTTATTTTTGGAAAAATGATGTTAGGATATTTCTTGATGAGTGTTGTGTTATATCTTATCTATAGATCTGATAGTTATTTATGTTTAGCATTATCATTATTATTGACAATAATAACGATGTTATTGTCTGTTAGTTTTAATGAGCCTATTCTTGCTACAGTGTCTGTAGTTTATATTCCATTTTTAGTATTTTCATTAATTTTTAAGTCAAAAAATCTTATATCTTATGCCCAGAAATATCTCCCATTAATAATCTTTATTTTTATTTCTACTAAGGAGCTTTGGTTTGGCTTTATCGGGCTTTCATATTTTCTATTTTTTAATATGTTTTACTATTTTTCTTCAAAAAGAGAATATGATTTTCTGAGATTAGACCAAGCATAATAAAATCCTGGTTTTTTTTAACTTTTTTGCTAAATTGTCCAATGTTGACCTTAACCAAAACTTTTTATTCTAAAAAGTTGGTAACACAAGCCAGTCCAATCTTAACGCCCGGAGATATTTATGTCAAATAACGTTGAAAAAAAATTAACATTTGATGATGTTCTACTAGTTCCAAGAAAATCGTCTGTTTTACCTAAAGAGGTAGATTGTTCTACTAAGTTGACCAAAAATATTGTTCTAAATATTCCAATTATGAGTGCGGCAATGGATACTGTAACTGAATCTGAAATGGCTATTGCTTTAGCCAGACAAGGAGGTATAGGAGTTATTCATAAAAATTTAAGTATTGAAGATCAGGCTTTAATGGTCGACAAGGTTAAAAGATACGAAAGCGGCATGATAAGAAATCCAATAACTCTTGATGAAGCAAAGACTGTTAGAGATGCAAAACAATTAATGGAGCAATATTCTATTGGAGGCTTACCGGTATTATCAAACAATAAGTTGGTAGGAATTATAACTAAAAGAGATATTCGCTTTGAATCTGACCTAGATACTCTTGTAAAACATAGAATGACATCTGAAAATTTAATAACCGTTAATTCTGATACAAGCAATGAAGATGCAAAGAAAATTCTTCAAGAACATAGAATTGAAAGATTGTTAGTTGTGAATAAGCAAAATAATCTTGATGGATTAATCACTGTTAAAGATTTAACAAAAAAAGAAGAGTTTCCTTTTTCAACCAAAGATAGAAACGGTAGACTGAGGGTTGCCGCTGCTGTAAGCGTACGCGACGATTGGAAAGATAGAGTTAAAGCCCTAGAAAATGTTGGTGTTGACGCAATTGTAGTTGACACTGCTCATGGTCATTCAGCTTTTGTTTTAGAGCTAGTGAAAAAAGTGAAAAAGGAGTTTCCAGTTTTAGATTTAATTGCTGGAAATGTTGCAACTGCTGAAGCAACTGAGGATCTGATTAAAGCTGGTGCTGATTGTGTAAAAATTGGGATTGGTGCTGGATCAAGTTGTACTACAAGAATAATTGCAGGCGTAGGAGTACCACAATTATCTGCAGTAATGGATTGTGCAAAAGTTGGGATTAAGCACAAAATACCAATCATAGCTGATGGAGGTATTAGATATAGTGGAGATATTGCCAAATCTCTAGCTGCTGGAGCGAATGTAGTTATGCTTGGAGGTATGCTTGCAGGAATGGATGAAAGTCCAGGGGAGACTATTGTTTATGAAGGAAGAAGATATAAATCTTATAGAGGTATGGGTTCTCTAGCTGCGATGAAAGAGGGTGGCGGTGAAAGATATTTTCAGCAAGAAAAAGATGAGCTTAAGTTAGTCCCTGAAGGAATAGAAGGAATGGTTCCTTTTAGAGGTCCTGTTAATAACACAATTTTTCAATTAGTAGGAGGACTTAAGTCTTCCATGGGTTATTGTGGTGCTAAAGATTTAAATGCATTCTATAAAAACAAAAAATTTATTGAAATTTCATCTGCTGGTGTTAAAGAGGGTCATCCGCATGAAGTTAGTATTATAAAAGAAGCCCCTAATTACCAAGGGCATGACAAATAATTCTTTATTTCAGAGAATTTAAGTGATTTGCAATCTTTGATTTCTGCCTAGCAGCATTATTTTTATGAATGATATTTTTGCTAGCCATTTTATCAATGAAAGATACAGCGTTAGAGTAATGTTCATCTGCAGCTTTTTTTGTATCAGCTGTAAGAACGCTTTTTATAAGTGTACGCATTCTTGACTTATTTTGAGAATTGATTGCTCGTCTCTTCAAGTCTTGCCTGTCTCTTTTGATTTGTTGTTTATGTCTATCCATAAAATGTGGTTGCAACTTATTCTATTAAGAAATAGATGTCAATAATTTTCTAATTTGATTATGGTTTTAAGTTTTATCCTTTAAATTACGCTATGTCGACAAAAAATTTGAAAGAAATTGCAAATAAAGCTAAAAAAAATGATTTCATTTCAATATCTGAGTTAATGACAGGTATTGAGAACAGAGTCTTCTCAAGAAAAGAAGTATCTCAACTTATTTTTAAAGAATCTCATGAATCTCTTAAGATTGGCATTACTGGTCCTCCGGGAGCTGGAAAAAGTTCGTTAATGAATAAACTTATTCCTCTAATTAGAAAACAAAATTTATCCGTTGGTGTTATAGCTATAGACCCTTCAAGCCCTATAACAGGTGGATCATTTTTAGGAGATAGAGTTAGAATAAATAATGCTATAAATGACAGCAATGTTTTTGTAAGGAGCATGGGATCAAGAGCCGAGCTTGGAGGAGTGACAGAGTTAGCTGAAGATTTTAGCGACATTCTTGCCTTTAGCGGAAAAGATATTATTTTTATTGAAACAGTTGGAGTTGGACAGTCTGAATACAGTGTTTCTGAAATAACAGACTTGACAACTCTTGTTTTTGTTCCTGAATCAGGAGATGAAATTCAACTGCTGAAAGCGGGAATTTTAGAATTAGCTGATATATTTGTTGTAAATAAGTCAGACAGAAAAGATTCAAATCTTTTGGTAAAATCTATTAATAATATTTTATCATCAACAAAAAAAGATATGAAAAATATTCCAATTTTTAAAACTAGCTGTAAAACAGAAGAAGGCCTTGAAGAGTTTGCAAAAGAAATCGTTACATATTTCAATTCAATGAAAGAAAATATCGACATTCAAGAAAAGAAAATTTTACGATATAATAGAAGAATTAAATCTATTATTGAAAAAGATATTTTAAACAAATTTTGGAATAATAAGAGAATGTCACTTTTAGAGAGTATTGATAAATCGTCTATAAAATCAAAATCTCCCTATGAGCTTGTTGACGAGATTAAAGGAAAAGAATGAATACAAATATGCCAATAGTTGACCATCTTGAAGAATTAAGATGGAGAATTTTGAAGTCTTTGGGTTCAATTCTTATAATGTCAATTTTAACTTTTAATTTTGCAAATTACCTTGTTGATATTTTGATTCAACCTGCTTCTCAAATTAATTCAGATTTAAACCTGCAGGTTTTAACAATTCAAGGTATGTTTCTTTTGAAATGGAACTTAGCTATTATTGGAGGAATTATATTATCTCTTCCAGTTATAACTGTACAAATTTGGAAATTTTTATCTCCAGGTCTTTACGATAAAGAAAAAAAGATTTTAGTGCCCCTTATTATTACAGCATTCATTTGCTTCATCTTAGGAGGCTTTTTTGCATATAAAGTAATTTTGCCATTTTCATTAGATTTTTTTGCATCAATGATTACAGCTGATATTCAGAACAATTTTTCAATAAATTATTATTTCAGCTTTGTTCTTTCTTTAATGATAGGAGCTGGATTAATATTTGAGCTTCCAGTTGCATCATTTTTATTTTCTTCAATAGGATTAATTAACCCAGCATTTTTAAAAACCTACAGAAGAGAGGCAATTGCAATTACAGTGATACTTTCAGCTATAATTACTCCACCTGATCCAATAAGTTTAATTATAATGTCTATTCCAATGTTAATATTATATGAAATAAGTATAGCAGTCTCTTGGTTTGCAAATAAACTTTTCAATAATGAAAAATGAAGAAAATTTTAATTATCAGAATGAGTTCAATTGGGGATATCGTTTTATCAACCTCATTTTTAAAATCTGTTAAACAGAAATATCCTAACGCTGAAATTCATTTTTTAATAAAGAAAGAATTTGCTGAATTAGTAAAGAACCATCCTTTAATCCATAATATAATTTCATTTGATAAAAAATTGGGAGTAAGGGGACTTTTTGGCTTGGGAAAACTTCTTAGAAATAATGATTATGACGTTATTTTTGATATTCATAGTGTTTTTAGAACAAGAGTTTTATCACTTTTTTTGAGAAGAAATCTTTTCAAGCAAATAAGAAAGCCTAGGTTTAGAAGATTTATGCTTTTTTATACACATCAAAATTATTTTGAAAGAAGTTTTAGTCATATAAAAATGTATCATACCTTATTAGATCAAGATAAAACTTTCCCCCCAACAAATCTTTTTATTGATAGAAATGAAGATGAAATGACCAAAGTTTTTTTAAAAGAAAATGATATTGGAAAAAATTATATAGCAATAGTTCCAGGTGCAGCATGGAGTCAAAAGCAGTGGTCTATTGAAAACTATAATAAGCTAATGAGAAAATTAATTGATTCATTCAAATCAAAAATTGTTATACTTGGATCTACTAATGATATTATTTGCGATCAAATAATAAAAAATGATAATATTATTAATCTAAAAGATAAAACTTCCTTAAGAATGGCAATGGGTATTGTAAAGCATGCACAACATACTTTAGGAAGTGATACGGGTCTTCTTCATATTTCAGAAGCAATGGGTACACCAGTAACAATGATACTTGGACCAACATCTCGAGAGACTGGAGCAAGAGTAACCCTGCATGATTCTAAGGTGATTGAAAACAAAGATCTTTGGTGTAGACCTTGCTCTCAAAACGGCAGTAGACCTTGTTACAGAAAAGAACAATACTGTATGAGTGAAATTGACAGTGAAAAAGTCTTTAAAAATGTTAGTCAGGCTTTAAGTACATGATTATTTTATTAATAATTTATAATCTTCTAGCGCTTCCAATAATTATATTTTTATCAATTATTTTTTCGATTTTTAATAAAAAAATCAGAAAAGGTTTTATAGGTAGGCTAAGTTCTTTTTCCAGTTTGAAATCATTAAACCCTAGTAGATTTTCAGATATTTACTGGTTTCATTGTTCTTCATATGGAGAATATCAACAAGTTGAGACTTTAATTGATAAAATAAAAAAAAGTGATCCAAATATTGGAATAATAACATCTTTTTTTTCTCCCTCAGGATTTGAAAATGTAAATGACAATAACATTGATTTAAAAATTTATCTTCCGTTTGATTTTATTTTAACTTCATATAAAGTCTTGTCCTTAATAAAGCCTAAAAAAATATTCTTTACTTCAAGTGACTTTTGGCCAAGTTTTTTATTTGCAGCAAATAATTTGAATATTACAACCATTTTAACTTCAGCAAGATATAGAAAATCTTATAAAATATTTTTAAATATGTTTGATATTATTTTTTGTATAAGTGATAATGATTATCAATTAATGAAGAATAATATTTCAAATGATAAAATTAGTGTTATAGGAAATCCCAGATATGACAGAATTTTAAATAATTTAAATAATGCTGAAAACAGGCTTGACTTAAAAATTAAACAAAAACATAACACATTAATTTTAGCAAGTATGTGGATGGAAGATAATAAAGTTGTGTTTGATAATATTTTGGATTCAGACTTAATTAATAATTTTGAAAAAATTATAATTGTTCCTCATGAAATATCCAAAAAATATATTAATTATTATTATTTAGGATGTAAAAAAAGAAAATTTACTTTTAAGATAATTAATGATTATCAAAATTTTGAAAGATTATCAGAGAAATTCATCATAGTTAATAAAGTTGGTTTTCTATCAAAGCTATATTTGCAATCTTCAATAGCATACGTTGGAGGCGGTTTTTCTAAAAGTGGAATCCATAACATTATTGAGCCGGCAGCTGCTTCAAATCCAGTTATTTTTGGTCCAAATTTTTCAAACTCCAACAAATTAGATGCACAAGGGTTGATAAATGTTTCTGGAGGTTTTTCAATAGAATCTTTTGATTTTTTTGAGAAAAGAATAAATTGGCTATTAGATAAAGAAAACTATGAATACTCATCCAAGAAATGTAAATCATTTGTTATTGAAAACTCTGGATCTACAGAAAAAATTATAGAGGCTTTAAGTGAGTAAGTTATTTAAAATAAGTGATATATTTCTTGTTCCTAATCTCATTACAATTCTTAGATTTTTTCTTATTGCCCCAATGATAATTACTTACAAAAATGGTTTACAGACATATTTTCTATCTATCTTATTCATTTCTTTGTTAACAGATTTTTTAGATGGAATTGCTGCTAGAGTTCTTAACCAAAAATCGGAACTTGGCAAAACACTCGATCCTATTGCTGATGGAATAACACTATTCGCTTTTATCATATTATTTAACCAAGAAGGTCTAATATCCAATTGGTTTATGATCTTTTATTTCTTGCGACAACTAACAATTTTAGTTTTTTCTTTATGGTATCTCCCAAAATTAAAATCTGTGTATGGTTCAAATATTTTAGGAAAAACTGGAGTATGTATCTTGGGGGTAGCATTATGTATTTTTGCTTTAAAAATTCAGAATATGTATTTCATTACACCAATGTTGCTAAACATTGCTGCTATATTATTATTTATAAGCCTTTTAGATTATTTAAGATTTTTTCTTAAAATAAAATAAATAATATAACTTATTGTCATAGAAATTATTTTACTTTATCGTATATAATATTTAAATTATTCGTCATTATGGCAGACTTTAAAGTAGAATCAAAATTTTCTCCTGCAGGTGACCAGCCCTCAGCAATATCTGAATTATCAGAAGGATTAAATCAAAATGTTTCCCATCAAACATTACTTGGGGTTACCGGTTCAGGTAAAACTTATACTGTTGCAAAAGTTATTGAAGAGGTTCAAAAACCAACTCTAGTAATTTCTCACAACAAGACATTGGCTGCTCAGCTTTATGGCGAGTTTAAAAATTTATTTCCAAACAATGCTGTTGAATACTTTATTAGTTATTATGATTACTATCAACCTGAATCCTACATGCCAGTAACGGACACATTTATTGAAAAAGATTTTTCAATGAATGAAGAGATAGACCGATTAAGATTAAAAGCGACTAGCTCTCTTTTGCAAAGAAAGGATGTTATAGTTGTAAGTTCTGTTTCATGTATCTACGGCTTAGGCAATCCTAAAGAATGGAAAAAACAAGTTGTTCATTTAAAACTTGATGATTCAATTAGCAGATCAAGTTTAACAGAATATCTTGTTGATATATACTATCAAAGAAATGATCAGATTTTAGAAAGATGTAATTTTAGAATTTTAGGGGATATTTTTGAAATCTTTCCTGCATATGAAGAAAAAGCTATCAGAGTCGATATATTTGATAATGTTGTACAATCAATTGTATCATTTGATCCATTAACGGGAGAAGAATATTCTGAACATGAAGAATTTTATCTTTACCCAGCAAGACATTTTATATCTGACAAAGAAAAAAATGATTCGGTCATAAAGCAGATTAGAAAAGACTTAATTCATAGAACTAAGTATTTCAATGAAAATGAAAAATTTTTAGAAGAACAGAGAATTAGTCAAAGAACTAATTTTGATATTGAAATGATTGAAGAGATTGGATACTGTTCAGGCATAGAAAATTACTCAAGATATTTTGATGGAAGGAAAGTAGGAGAAAGACCTTATACTTTAATTGATTTTTTTCCTGAGGACTTTTTAACCGTAATTGATGAATCACATGTTACTTTACCTCAAATTCAAGCAATGTATGGTGGAGATAAAAAGCGTAAGGATAACTTGATTGATTATGGTTTTAGGTTACCTTCAGCATACGATAATAGGCCATTAAAATCTGATGAATTTGCATCACTTCAAAATCAAGTTATTTACGCTTCTGCAACACCATCATATAGAGAATTAGAATTATCAGAGGGATCCATTACAGAATTGATAAATAGGCCTACAGGGCTGGTTGATCCGGAGCTTATGGTAAGACCTTCAGCAGGTCAGATTGATGATCTTATTTCTGAAATAAAAATTAGAGTTTCTAAAGATGAAAGATGTCTTATAACAACTCTTACTAAAAAAATGGCTGAAGATTTATCTGAATATTTAAGCTCTGTAGGGTTAAGAGTTAGATATCTTCACTCAGAAGTCAAAACCATTGAAAGAGTAAAAATACTTAGAGACTTAAGATTAGGAGATTTTGATGTATTAGTGGGTATTAATTTATTAAGAGAAGGTCTAGATCTTCCAGAAGTATCATTGGTCGCAATCTTAGATGCTGATAAAGAGGGATTTCTTCGTTCAAAAAGTTCATTGGTCCAGACAGCTGGTAGGGCAGCAAGACATGAAGAAGGAAAAGTAATTTTATACGCAGATAAAATAACTGATTCTATGAAATACTTAATGGATGAAACTGATCGAAGAAGGAAGATTCAGATTGCATATAATAAGAAAAATAATATAACCCCTAAAACCGTAAAAAAATCAGTTGAAGAGATAATGCAATCTACTAGAGTAGCAGAATCTTACAGAGAAGGTGAAATTGAGGTCAAAAGAGATGTCGCAACAGATAAATTTTTAAATGAAGATAAAAAGATTGTTGTTGAAATGATTAGACAGGAAATGCTTGAAGCAGCTGAAAATTTAGAATTTGAAAAAGCAGCCAAGTTAAGAGATGAAATGAACAAACTTGAAAAAGAAATTAAGATATAATAATGGAGATATTATGAATATAGATTTAATTAAGCAAAAATCAGGCATTATTGGAGAAAGTGATGCGATCAATCATGTATTAGATATGATTGCTCAAGTTTCAAATGTTGATATTTCGGTTTTAATCAACGGAGAATCTGGTACGGGTAAGGAATTAGTCAGTAAAGCACTTCATTTGGGAAGTAAGCGTTCTTTAAGCGAGTTGGTTATTGTCAATTGCGGAGCAATTCCAGAAGGAATAATTGAAAGTGAACTTTTTGGCCATAAAAAAGGAGCTTACACTGATGCTTCAGATTCAAGAAAAGGATATTTCGAAACAGCTAATAAAGGAACCATTTTTTTAGATGAAATTGGTGATATGCCATTAGAGACACAGGTTAAAGTTCTTAGAGTGTTAGAGTCGGGAGAATTTATGAGAGTGGGAGATTCTGATACAAAAAAAACCGATGTACGTGTTATTGCAGCTACAAATAAAGACTTAGCTAAACTAGTTCAAGAAGGAAAATTTCGACAGGATCTTTACTACAGGTTAAAGACTGTTACTATTAATATTCCTCCTCTAAGAAATAGAAAAAATGATATAAGACTCTTGGTTGATAGATTCGCTTTACAATTCAGTAGAACAAATGATATTAAATACAAAGGATTTACCCCTGAATCAATTAAGGAGATGCAAGATTACCATTGGCCAGGAAATGTAAGAGAGTTAAGAAATTTTGTTGAAAGTATATTGATTTTACAAAGAGGTGAAAGGATTACCGCAGAAATGGTAGCAAATCAACTGCTTGGAGATAGAATTGAACCAGTGGAAAAAAATAGTTCTTTACCAGTGGTAGTGAACCGTGATCCTGACCAGGCAGAAAGAGAGCTAATTTTGCGTCAATTACTTTTCTTGAGACAGGATATAGAAGATTTAAAATTATTGATGAAAGAATCTAGTTTTTCTGAATTAAATTCGTCAAGAAGTATTAATCAATCATTTGACTCTGCAATACAGAATAATGAGATATTTGATCAAAATGAAAATCTTATTAAAGGTAAGATGATTGGAGCTTTTAACACTAAAGATCTTGAAAAAGAGATGATTATTAGAACTTTAGAGCATTTTAATAATAATAGAAGGGCTGCCGCTAAATCATTAGACATGAGCGAAAGAACTCTTTATAGAAAAATAAATGACTATGGCATTGAAAAGAAAATTAAAAAAGATAGTTAATTTTGTATCAATATTTCTAATTGTTGGATGCAGTTATTATTCTATGGCAGGTTCAATTCCAGCAAATATTAAAAATGTAAATATCCCATTAATAGAGAACGATACTGCTGAATTTGAAATTTCAGAAAATTTGACTTCAAAAATCATACAAGAAATTGCAATACAAAATATCTTAAAAATTACTGATGACAGTAATAGCGATAGCACTATTTTAGGAGTAATAACAACTGCTAGCGATGGACCTTTTTCCTTTGATATCAATGAACAGGTTGATGAATATAGATTTTCTTTATCTCTTAAAATTACTTGGATAGATAATGAAAATGAGAAAAATTTAATTGAAAAAACTTTTACAGGTTTTGGAAATTATAGTATAAATAATGATCCTTCCTCTGATGGGATTGACAATGATAACGATGGGATTTTGGATGAAAATGATGATGATGAATTTGGAGATTCAAGAGAGTTAGCAATTAATATTGCAATTAACAAAATTGCATCAGATGTTGTAAATTCAATCCTTTCAACATGGTAAAAAAAATGAAAAATATATCAATAAACAAATTAAAAGATTTTATAGGTGAAGAAATTCAGTTAAATGGGTGGATTTATAATCTCAGATCAGTTGGAAAAATATGGTTTGCAATTGTAAGAGATGGTACAGGTTTTGTCCAATGTGTTGTGACAAGCAATGATGTCTCTTCAAAAGTTTTTGAGCTTGAATCAAGCCTAACCCAAGAATCATCTGTAATCATTAAGGGGATTGTTCAGGAAGATTCTCGTTCTGATTTAGGAGTAGAAATTCTAGTTAAGGATATGGAAGTAATTCATATCGCTGAAGAATACCCAATTGCTTTAAAAGAGCATGGCGTTAGTTTTTTGATGGATAACAGGCATCTTTGGTTGCGATCAAAAAAACAATATGCGATAATGAAAGTTCGTCAAAATATAATAAAATCTATTAGAGACTTTTTTGATAGCAGAGATTTTGTACTAATTGATTCACCAATGTTTACAGGAAATGCAGTCGAGGGAACTACTACTTTATTTGAAACTGAATATTTCAATAGATCTGCATATTTAACTCAAAGTGGTCAACTTTATCAGGAGGCAGGTGCAATGGCTTTTGGAAAAACTTATTGCTTTGGACCATGTTTTAGAGCCGAAAAGTCAAAAACTAGAAAGCATCTTACTGAATTTTGGATGGTTGAACCTGAGATGGCATTTTATGACCTTAATGACAATATGGATTTAATAGAAGAATTTATTACTCATATTGTAGCTGAGAGTCTTAAAAATTGTAAAGAAGAGTTAAAAATTTTAGATAGAGATATCTCTCTGCTTGAGAAAGTAAAATCTCCATTTCCTCGTATTACCTATGATGAAGCTGTTAAGTTGTTAGAGGATAATAATCACGAATTTAAGTATGGAAGTGATTTTGGTGCACCAGATGAGGAATTAATTGCTTCACAATTTGATAGTCCAGTTATGATTCATAGTTGGCCTTATGAAACTAAAGCGTTTTATATGAAAAGAGATGAAACAGATAAGCTAGCCTTAGGTGTTGATGTAATAGCCCCAGAAGGTTATGGTGAAATTGTTGGTGGAGGTCAAAGAGAAGATGATCATGACACTCTTGTTAAAAGAATCGAGGACCATGGATTGCCTCTAAGTGCTTTTAAGTGGTATCTAGATTTAAGAAAATATGGTTCAGTCACTCATTCAGGCTTTGGATTGGGACTTGAAAGAACTGTTTCATGGATTTGTGGTATAGATCATGTTAGACAAACTATTCCTTTCCCAAGAACAATGGGAAGATTGGAGCCATAATGAAATTTGATGGAAGAATTGCTGTATTTGGAGGGAGATTCATAACTGATGAAATTTATAATGACACCGTTGAAATTGGTAAAAGAATGGCCCAAAAAAATTGGCTTATTTTTTGCGGTGGAGGCGAAGGTGTGATGGAAGCAATTGCTAAAGGAGTAGCTCTTGGCGGTGGGACATGTATAGGTATTTTAAAGGACAAAGATTTTAAAACTGGAAATGAATATCTTAGTATTCCGATATCTACTGGTATGGATATTACTAGAAATGCTTTAATTAGTTATAACTGTGATTTAGGTGTTGCAATTTCAGGAGCGTATGGAACTTTAAGTGAGATTGCATTCACATTGGCTCAAGAAAAACAATTAATAGCATATAATAGTTGGGATATTCCAAAATCAATTCAAGTTAATACAATTGATTCTGTGATAGAGGAAGTTGATAAGTGTCTAAAGCATTAAATGTTGCCATTTGTCAAATAAACCCCACGCTTGGAAGTTTTGAAAACAATCTTAACAAGATTACAAATAATTATGAACAAGCTATAAAAAAAGGCGCAGATCTTGTTGTTTTTCCAGAAATGTCTATAACAGGCTATCCTCCTCAAGATTTATTGAGTAACAATAAATTTGTTGACCATAACATAAATTGCTTGGAAAAGCTTTCTAAAATGGTAACTGTACCATGTATTTTTGGATTTGTTGATAGCGTTGATGAAAATAAGTATAACGCCGCCGCAGTCTGTCAGAATGGAAAAATAGTTTATAAATATCACAAAATTCATTTACCTAATTATGATGTTTTTGACGAAAGACGATACTTTAAAAGTGGTGATTCTGTTGGAGTCTTTGACTTAAAAATAAATAATTCTAATTATAAAATTGCTTTACAAATATGTGAAGATTTATGGGAAGATGAATATGAACGAAAAATATCTGATGAGATTATAGAAAATGATCCTGACTTAATAATAAATATTTCAGCTTCTCCTTTCGCAAAAGATAGAAAAAAAGACAGAATAAAGTTAATTCAAAGCAAATACAAGAATGCAAATTGTCCATTTATTTATTGTAATCTTGTGGGTGGTCAAGACGAGTTAATATTTGATGGTTTTTCAATGGCTTTTAATAGTGAATTAGAATTAATCAATATGGCCAATGGTTTTCAAGAACAAATTTTACTAACTGACCTCAATACAAAAGTATCAATTGAAAATAGTTCCTCATGTGAACAATTATTTAAGGCTTTATCTTTAGGCATTAAGGATTATTTTATTAAAACAGGACATGAAAAAGCTGTCATTGGTCTAAGCGGAGGTATTGATTCGGCATTGGTAGCATGTCTTGCCGTTGATGCTCTTGGATCAGATAATGTTCATTTAGTTTCAATGCCATCAAGATTCTCTAGCGATCACAGTAAATCTGATGCAAAAAAATTAGCAAGCAACTTAAATTCTAATTTTGATACAATTGATATTGATGGTTTATTTGGAAAATATTTAGATGTTCTAGATGAAAAGTTTAAAGGAACCGAGAGTAATGTTGCAGAAGAAAATATTCAGTCAAGAATTAGAGGAAATATATTAATGGCAATTTCCAATAAATTTGGCTATTTGGTATTATCTACAGGCAATAAAACAGAACTTGCTTTGGGATATTGTACATTGTACGGTGATATGAGTGGAGGATTATCCGCTATTGGTGATTTAAATAAAAATGAAGTTTATGAGCTTTCAAAGTGGATTAATCAAAATAAAGAATTAATTCCTGAGAATATTATTAGCAAAGAACCATCAGCAGAGCTTGCTCCTAATCAGGTTGATCCATTTGATTATGAATTAATTAGTCCTACTGTAGATAAGATTGTTTTTGGAGATTCAAATGAGCTGGATCAACAATTTTTAAGTTTAAAAAAGAAGATAAACATTAATGAACATAAGAGAAGACAGGCTGCTCCAGTTCTTAGGGTAAGCAAAAAAGCTTTTGGCATTGGAAGAAGAATTCCAATTGTAAATCATTTTCATGAGTAGCACAATCAAACCTATAAGAAATTTCTGTATTATTGCACATATAGATCATGGTAAGTCCACACTTGCTGATAGACTCCTTGAGTACACTGGAACAATTTCAAAAAAAAAGATGCAAGATCAAGTTTTAGATAATATGGAGCTCGAAAGAGAGAGAGGTATTACCATTAAAAGTCATTCGATACGAATTGACTATAATGGCCATATTTTAAATTTGATTGATACTCCAGGGCATGTTGATTTTACTTATGAAGTTTCTAGAACGCTTTCTGCAAGTGAAGGTGCATTATTGATAGTGGATGCAGCGCAAGGTATAGAGGCTCAAACTGTCACAAATTATTTGCTAGCTATTGATAATGATTTAGAAATTATTCCTGTTATAAATAAAGTTGATTTACCTAATGCTGATATAGAAAATGTTACAGCACAAATTATCGAATTAGTTGGTTGTTCAAAGGAAGATATTTTGCAAGCCAGCGCTAAAACTGGGGAAGGAATAGAAGATATTTTAAGTGCAGTTATTGATAAAATTCCTCCTCCTGTTGAACCAAAAAATGATGAGTTTAAAGGTTTAATCTTTGACTCAATTTATGATAGATACAGAGGAGTTGTTGCTTATGTAAGGGTGTATGAAGGTTCATTGAAAAAAGGTAGTAGAATTAAGTTTTTTGCACATGATACACATTACGACGTAGATGAAGTGGGACACTTCATTATCGAAAGAAAAAAAGCAGATTCCATTAAAGCTGGGGAAGTGGGATACATAATAGCTAATATTAGAGATATCGAACATGTATTGGCAGGAGATACAGTTACAAATTTTAACAAACCTTGCAAAAGCGCTTTACCTGGATTTCAAAAAATAAAACCAATGGTTTTTTCAGGACTTTTTCCTTCAGATGCTGGAGATTATGATGATTTACGAACTGCTCTCGAAAAACTTAAACTAAATGATGCATCATTATCTTTTGAGCCAGAGGTAAGTGATGCTCTAGGTTTTGGCTATAGATGTGGATTTTTAGGATTATTACATATGGAAATTATCCAAGAAAGGCTTGAAAGGGAATTTGATCTTTCAATTGTTACAACGAGTCCAAATGTTAAATATCTAGCTAATCTTAAAGATGGGTCTAGAGTTGAAGTTCAACGTCCTGCTTTATTGCCTGAGCCAAAATTTTTAGAAAGTTTAATGGAGCCAATTGTAACAGCAGAAATTCTCACTCCTGTTGATTATATCGGAAACGTTATGAAAATATGTGAAGAGAAAAGAGGAAAATATAAATCTACTCAGTATTTATCTGAAACTAAAGTTCAACTTATTTACGATTTACCTTTAGGGGAAATTCTTTTTGATTTTTACGATAGAATCAAGTCAGGTTCAAAAGGATATGCTTCTTTTGATTATACATTTAAAGAATATCAAACAAGTAAGCTGGATAAGCTAGATATATTGATAAATAAAGAACCAGTTGATGCATTATCAATGATATGTGCAAAAAAAGATTCTTACCACAGAGGGTTAGCATTATGTCAAAAATTAAAGGAATTAATACCAAGACATCAAATTCAGATTCCTATACAGGCATCAATTGGAACTAGAGTAATAGCCAGAACTAATATTGCTCCCTTTAGAAAAAATGTTACTGAAAAGCTTTATGGAGGAGATGTAACTAGGAAAAATAAATTACTTCAAAAGCAGAAAAAAGGTAAAAAAAGAATGCGAATGATTGGAAGGGTTGAAGTACCTCAAGAAGCTTTATTAGCTGTTCTTAAAATATAATATGCTTTCAGAATATTTTCTTAAATCTAAATCCTTATTCTATAGTCTTCTTGTAACATTACCTTTATTCATTTTATATGAAGTTGGAATTTTTTATATGTTTCAAGCAGATGTTCCATATGTAAAAAATGGAGCAGATGTTCTGATAGAAGAATTTATTAAAATGATAGGACTAAATGGATACTATGCAGCTAGTTCCATTTTCATTCTTGTGCTTTTCGTTGTTCTAATTAGTCAGAAAAAAAATTCCAAAACATTTGATATCTCTTTTAAGTATATATCAATTATGGTTTTAGAATCATTGATTTATGCAGCCGTTCTGATAATGGTTTTACAAAATATTTATTTAATTCAAGGCTCCACGATAAGTGTTTTAAATAACTTTATTCTATCTATAGGAGCAGGCTTGTATGAGGAATTAATTTTTCGATTTTTTCTATTATTTATTCTTACAAAGTCATTCTCGTTTGTTTTCAAAACTAAAGAATTAACTTCATTAATATTATCAATAATAGTTAGTTCAATGCTTTTTTCAGCGTTTCACTATCTTGGCGCAGAATCATTTACTCCATTATCATTTTCTTTGAGATTTGTTGCTGGTATTTATTTATCATTAATTTATATTAACAGAGGATTTGGTATTGTTGCTTTAACTCATGCATTTTATGATTTATTTGTTATTTTTCAATTAACTTAGCCTATGAAAAAGATTTGTTTTTATTTAATAGCTTTGAGCTATGTATTCGGTCAAACTTCTGTTGATACTTTGTCGGTAACTATTTATCCTGAATTTTCTTATCCAGGAATAGCAGTGGAATATAAATTTGATAAATTTGGTGAAAATGAAATAGTATTTCCTGTTTCATCCAGTATAGATTCAGTTTTGTATACAATTTCAGGAGAGGGGTTAGAATTTGAACAAATATTAGAAACTAGTAACAATACCTTAAATGCTCTAAATCAGGATGGAAATCATACAATTTATCTTTTTTTAGATAAATTTATTAAAGATCCTGGACCAAGAAAATTTTCTTTTAATCTTCAGACAAATCAACTAATCAAAACCGTAATTTTAGGAGTTCAAATACCTTTTGCTTCAAAAGATTTTATTGTAACGGCAGAAGGTTTTTCATTAGAACGAGTTAGAGATCAAAATGGTTTAACGTTTTTTCAAGGTATAATAAATGACTTTACTCAATCTTCTTCATCAAAGATTGACTTGAGCTATTACAATCCACATGGAAACACATCTATTGAATATGCAGCAAATATAAGCACTCAAGATTCGGTAGTTCAACCACCTCCAACAGCTAATGATAAATTTGTTAGATATCCTTTTATGACATGGGAACCAATGCTAATCTTTTTGATATTATCAATTACTCTAGTTTTTATTTATGAATTTCAAAGGAATAAAAATGATTAGAATTTTTATTATCTTTTTTGCTCTACTTATAACGCAAGCTTGTGAATATAAACGTGATTCTATTGGAGGAAATGATGATATTATTGTATTAGCTGCAAAAGAAGATAGAGAAGAAATTAACTCTTTATTATCAGTAGTTTTTAATGATACTCTTTTAACTCCATCACCTGAATTGTTTTACAATATTAAATTTGCTGATCCAGAAAGCTTTTCAGCGCTTAAAACACAAACAAATTTAATTATTGCATCGATTGGAGACTATGAGCTTAACCCTGCAACTAAGCTTGCTAGAGATTTATTAGGCGAAAGCGCTTTCAACAAGACCTTAAGTGATACACCATTAGTTTTATCACGAAACCAATTTGCAAAAAACCAATTATTCATGATTATTAGTGGAGATAACTATAATCAAATAAATGATTATTTACTAAAAAATAATTCCTTTATTAAACAGCAGTTTGATGAAAATTTTTTTAAAAAACAGGCTCAGTATTTTTTAGATAATGAAAGACAGGAAGAGATAGAATCAGATCTTTACAATTTATATGAATGGACAATGAAAGTTCCATGGGGATGGGAGTTGATAAAAAATGATATAGATAAATCATTTTTTTGGATTGGACAGGAATTACCTTTTAGATGGATTGCGGTTCATTGGAGAGAAGGAAATCATTTCAGCAAAGAAGAGGCTTTCGAGTATGTATCAAATTTTCCTCAGAACTATTTTAATTCTATAAGATATAATCAGGATTATTTAAAAATTGACTTTGATGATTTTAATTCTGGTTCAGCATATAAAATTTATGGTTTATGGGAATCTATTGAAGATGCAAAAGGAGGACCTTTTCAAGGTTATCTGTTCTATGATTATAAAAATGATAGAACCTTTTATATAAGTTATATAGTTTTTAATCCTGGAGGAAAGAAAGCATTTTATATGCGACAAATGGAAATGATTGCCAAAACAATTGATATAAATTAAATGAAAAATCTAATAATCTTACCCACTTACAATGAATCAAAAAATATTATTAAAACTATTGATTTAGTTTTAGCTCAAAGAGACGATTTAAATATCCTCATTATTGATGATAATTCTCCTGATGGAACAGCTAAGATTGTGAAAGATTTAAATAATGAAAAAATTTTCATAATTGAACGTGAAGCAAAAAAAGGATTAGGTTCAGCTTACGTTGAGGGTTTTTCGTGGTCTTTAAAAAAAAATTATCACAAAATCATCCAAATGGATGCTGACTTATCTCATGATCCTAAAGAAATAAATCCAATGTTAAATTTATTAGATAGTAATGATTTAGTAGTTGGTAGTAGATACGAGGGAGGTTTGAGAGTTATAAATTGGCCTATTAGAAGATTATATATAAGTTATTTTGCTAATATTTATGCTAGGATTATTACCGGAGTTCCGGTTAAAGACTTAACAGCAGGATTTAAGGCTTGGACAAAAGATTGTTTAGAGCGAATTAACTTTGAAGAGTGTTCTTCTCAAGGGTATTGTTTTCAAATAGAGACATCATTTAGAGCATTTCAAAAAGGTTGTAAGTTGATTGAACATCCTATAGTTTTTACAGACCGAACTGTTGGCGAATCAAAAATGAGTAAGACTGTAATGTTTGAGGCTGTTTTTAAAGTTTGGTTATTTGGCTTATGGAGATTACTAAGATTAAAAAGATGAAAAGACATTATTTATCATTTGAAAAACCTTTGAAAGATTTAGATTTTGAAATTGAAAAATTATCAGCTTCTGAATCTGAATCAGATAAATTAAAAGAATTAATTTTTGAAAGAGAAAATTTAGAAAAAGAAATTTTTGTAAATCTTTCAGCATGGGAAACCGTTCAGTTGGCTAGACATCCAAATAGGCCCTACACTCTTGATTATATTAATTCTTGGTGTGATAATTTTACTGAACTTCATGGGGATAAGGCTTTTTCAGACGATAATGCTGTTGTTGCAGGAATCGGTATGATTGACAATGAAAAAGTAGTGTTGATTGGTCAACAAAAGGGAAGAAATACAAAAGATAATATTTTTAGAAATTTTGGAATGATGAAGCCAGAAGGTTATAGAAAAGCTTTAAGAGTTATGAAGCTAGCTGAAAAATTTAAATTGCCTATAATTACTTTAATTGATACTCCTGGAGCAGATCCTGGTATCGGTGCGGAAGAACGAGGTCAAGGATATGCGATTGCTAATAATCTTTTTGAAATGGCTTCCATTAAAACTCAAATACTATCCGTTGTAATCGGAGAAGGAGCCAGTGGTGGTGCTTTAGGAATTGGGCTTTGTGATAAAATGATTATGTTAGAGCATACCTGGTTTTCTGTAATTAGTCCTGAAGGTTGTGCATCTATTTTATGGAAAGACTCTTCAAAGGCGCCAGAAGCAGCTAAATCTTTAAAGCTAACGCCTAAAGACTTAATGGAGCATGATATATGTAACATGGTTGTTTACGAGCCTTCCGGAGGTGCTCATAGACATTTTGATAAAACAGCGATTATTCTTAAGGAAACAATACTTAACGAAATTAAAGATCTTAAGAAAAATCTAAATGATGACTTTCTCGACTATAGAGTTTCGAGATATGATAAACTTGGTGTTTTTAGAGAAGATTAATAGAAATCGTATCGATAATCTTTAAGATCTGCATTGTCTCTTAATGCTTGTAGCCAATTACCCCAGATAGCATTCTGTCTTTCAATTAGTAAGCTAAATTTTATTGCATCTTTCTTCTCTTCAAAATCACTCATTACAACATCTGCAATATCAAGTACTTTCACAAACGCTTCACCTCTAATAGTTGGCAATGGACCAATAATATCACCTTCTTTTGCATTTGATAATGCGCCAACAATGAAGTTGCTTTTCCCAATAGAATCAAAACTACCAATTAATGCTGAATTGGCTTCGGCAACATACTCTAAATTCTGGTTATTATTATAAATTTCTGAAAAATTCATCTCTTCTTGGTTTTCTTCTTTAATTGCTTGCGCCAGAGTTTTAAGATGATTTTTCTTGAAATCAGATAAAAATTCATTTTTTAAATCTTCTTCAACATTTTCGAATGAAAGAACTGTTTCTTCCTCAACACTGTCTAGAAAAAATACTCCAAAGAAGTTATCATTTTTAATAACATCAGAGATTGATCCTTCAACATTATTAAATGCAAAATTTACTGCACTTCTTCCTACCCCAAAACTATCAATGAAAATTGATTCCTTTCTTAATTCATTAGAATCCTGAACTTCAATACCAAGAGAATCTGCTAAAGAGAAAAACCCATATTCTGTTGCTTCAAGAGCAAAAATGCTAGCAGTGTCTTTCAATTCGCTCTCTGTTCCTCTTCCAGGCTGAATAGTTAGAAGAATATGCGAGGCATTGACCTGCTCATTACTATCGGTAGTTCGTTTATCATTTACTTTAATTATATGATATCCATAATCTGTTAATATGGGACCAACAATTGATCCTTTATCAGCTTCAAATGAAGCTACTTCAAACTCAGGCAATAGCTGGCCTCTGTTAAACCATCCAAGATCTCCACCTTTCAAATTTTGAGGATCTGTACTATTACTTGGATCTTCTGTATATGTGTTAGCTAATAAAGCAAAATCTTCGCCGTCATTTAATCTAAAAATTAGATCTTCTGCTTCTAATTTGACTCTAAGTGAGTCATTTGCATTAGATAATATTGGCCATTTAACAAATTTTAAAAATCTTTGTTCTGGCTGATCATAGTCTGAGATATTATTATTATATAAAACACGCAATTCTTCATCAGTTGGCCTATTGGCTAATAACCCGTTGTAGAAGTCCTGATCAATTGCTTTCTCTGTTACATGAAGTATTTCAACTTTATGATTTAAAAATCTCTTTTTATAGTTATCGAAAATATCTTCCGTAGTAACTGCAGCAGCGTTAGAAATGTATTGTTGTAATTTGTAGCTTGGCAAATACACATTTTGCATAAAATCTTCAATTGGTTTCCAGTCAATTTGACCTGGGTTTAGAACTGCATCAAGATATTTTTCAAGATCAAATCTTCCAAATGATTGAAAGGCATCTGAGTTTTGTAAAAATGGAGGAGGGTTGTTCTTCATTTGAAAGAGAACTTCCTCATCACCTACGACAATTTTATTTTTTTTAATTTGTTCTTGAACAATTAAATCAGCAATTAATCGTTCCCATACGACGGCTCTGATATATTCTCTTTCTTCGTCTGAAATTTGACGACCGGATTGTGAATCAAGTCTGCTCACTTCATTAGAAACGAGTTGATTAAAATCTTCAAAAAGAATTGGTTTACCATTTAAGGAGCCAACTTCATTACCTTGACGTCCACCAAAAATATCAGTGATGCTTGCACCACCAACTAGACCACCAATAGCCATACTAGTAACAAAAAGAACTAAAATAGTCCACATTACTACTTGCATTTGACTTCTCATGTTTGTTATAACACCCATAGCAGCAAATTTATAACAGCATCAATGTTTATGCAAACCTATTAAAAAATTGATAATAGAATTTTAAAAAATGCTTTAAATTGAGTGGATTTCTAAAAATTATGAGTAAAACAATACAAAAAATACAATCTTTCTTAAGTCTTCGTCAGCCATCTAATCAAGATGATGAAAAATTTATATCTGGTATAGACTCTCCATATCAAGCAGCTAAATTAAGAAGCGCATCCAAGGATAAGACTGTTGAAAAATTCCATTCTCCTGTAAGTTTTTCATGGACAGCATTTTGGAAATCTTTCATTTATGAAAATTTACCCCCAGTGATTTTTTCGCCGTTAGCAGCAATATTTTTGGAGGGTTCTTTGGCTAGAGCATGGCATGTTTCTCAAAATAGACAGTTAATCGCTGTATCCACAAAACATCATTCTTTATCAACAATCCGTAATAATTGGTTAATAATTTATCCTGCATCATGGCTAATGAATATTGGCCTGTTCTTAGCGCTTTTTTCAGATAAAGAGCTTATTCTAAATATTGATCCATTTCATATGATTTTAGCTTATCTTCTTCTGTTTTTTCGTAGATTAATAATTGCAACTAAATACGGATATTTTCGTCCAGAAGATTTAGAGCGCTTATGTTTGCCAGCCCCAGATTGGGATGACAATAAAACTGTAAGAAGATTGATAGCACAAGGTTGGATGCGTCCATGGGAGTTTCCAGGGTTAATTGAAGATGAATTAACTATTGCAATGGATGAAAACGATATTTGTCTTCAAGGAATTCCGTTTGAACCAGGTACAGAAACAAAAAAAAAATTAATTGACAAATCAGATAATGAGCTATTTCCATCATCAACTAGTTCAACAAAAGACAATGAACTTCCTTCAGGATTTATCCTCTATAATATAATTAATTCAGTTTACAAATTACCTGCACTTAAATATATGCAACAATTAACATATTTATGTATGTTGCTATTACCTGCAGCAGCATTTTTATCTAAATATTTTTATGGCATGGACTTGTTTGGAGTTACTCCGCAAGAAAAAATTATTTCAGTAGCAACTCTTTTTGGATTTTTTAATGGATTTCAGCTGATGATGTTTGGTATGGTATGTGCCGCGGATTATGAAAGAAGATATGCTACCTCAAAAAAATTAGGTGAGCTTGTGTCTTATCCAGGTCTAAAACTTTCTTCAATTTTTAAAAGTTTTTATCGAGATAAAAAAGATGATAGGATATTTATTGATTTACAAAAAAGAGTCAATGTTTTTGCTTGGATGAATATGAGAAATGTATTACGGTCATTTGGTGAAACATATTATCTGCGAATTCAGGGCTACACTTCAATTTTAATTTTTTACTCATTGTTATGTGTTGGAATTCTAAATCTGATAGTTTGGACTGGTATGAAACATCATATTTCTACAGTATATGTAATTGGAACAGTAATTGTTGCTGTTTCAGTTATTTGCTTATTTGCGATTTCAAAAGCTATTCAATTGCAATCACTCAGTGCGAAGCATAGAGATTTTATTAGGAATGAACTATTTATTATTGAAGAAGAAATTTGGGAGCTCAAGCTTGCTGGCAAAGGAGACAAAAGGATTAATGATCTTTTAAGTGCAAAAGCCTTATTGCAACAAGTTGATGAATCTATTAACTACAAAGAACTTATTTACAAACCAACTACAATTTTTGGTTATGCTGCAAATAATGGTGTAATGGGTTCTGTATTAGGCTTGGTACTTACTGGAGTGCTTTTCGCTATCCAAGGATTTGTTTCCGTTGGAATAGTTTATGATTCTATGGGATGGTTCATTCCATAAACTATTAGATTATTTCCATTAAAAATCTATATATTTACAAACTATGGGATATAAACACTTAACTACAGCTTTGATATTTAGCGCTGTTTGCGCTCAAGGAGAAATATCTTTAGAAAATGTACTTGATGGTACTTTCCGAACAGAATCTATTGGAAGGTATGATTGGAAGAATAGTTCTGATGCATATTATTTTACTGAGAGTAATGATGAAGGCTTAGATTTTTATGAATATAATCTTGCATCAAATGATACTTTAAAAGCTTTTTCAGTAGATAAAAGTATCATAAGTAATTTTTCATACTCATTTAGTCCAGATCAAAAAAAGTTATTATTAAAAAAGAATTCTAAGAAATTATGGAGACATTCCTCTTATGGTTCCTATTATGTTTATGATATCGTATCAGAGTCTTTAACTCCAATAACAAGCGATCCTGATAGTTTAAGGAATGTAAAATTTTCTCCAGATTCAAATAAGTTAGCTTTTGTACGAAATGATAATAATCTATACCTTTTTGATTTAATAGATAATAAAGAAGAACAGCTTACATTTGATGGAAGTGAAGATATCCTTAATGGACACTTTGGTTGGGTGTACGAAGAAGAATTTGGTACTTATGATTCATATAAATGGAGTCCCAATAGTGAATACATAGCATTCATAAGGGAAGACCAAACGTATGTTAAAGAATATGCTTTAGTTGACTATGAAGCGCAATATCCTGTAGTTAAATATATTAGATATCCAAAAACAGGAGAAGACAATCCTATCGTTTCTATAAGTATCTTAGATTTAGAAAAAAAAGAATACAGATCAGTTCATCTACCAGATACAGCATATTATATACCAGATATAATCTGGCAAGCAAATTCATCTAATCTTTATTTTGCAACCTTAAACAGAAAGCAAAATGATTGGAATCTATACAAATATGACTTTGATACTAATAGAGGTAATTTAATTCTTAATGATTCTAATGATTCCTGGATTGATAGAGATATTTTTCTTGTACCAGGAGAAATTGGAACGTGGACTACAAAACGCGGGTTTAGTTTTGCTATTTTGGAAGATGGGCAGATACTTTGGATTTCTGAAAAAGATGGATTTAGTCATATATATAGAAATAGGCCGGACGGAAGACCAATTAATCAAGTAACAAGAGGAAATTGGGAAGTCAACAACATAAGTGCAATTGATATTAGAAATGAAATTATTTATTTCTCAGCCAAGAAAGAGACTGAAACTGAGAATCATCTTTATTCTATTAAGTTTAATGGCTCAAGACTAAAAAGACTTACTAAAGAGCAAGGGTCGCACTCATCATCTTTTTCACCAACGTTAAATTATTTTATCAATTCATTTTCGAGTTTTACGGTTCCACCAAAGACTTTTCTTAGGGAAGATAGTGGAAAAATTGTAAGAGTTCTTGCAGAAACAAATAAATCCCAATTTGATGCCTATGGTTTAACTTATCCTCAATTAATAAATATTTTTACAGATGATGGAACAAGACTTAATGCTTTAATTACTTACCCTCATAATTTTGATCCAATGAAGCAATACCCAGTTATTTTATATAATTATGGTGGTCCGGGCTCACAGCTAGTAATTAATAGATGGGGTTCTGGAAGTCATATTTTTCATCAATTTTTTGCAAGTAGAGACTTTATAATTTTTTCATTCGATAATAGAGGTACTGGAGGAAGAGGAAAAGCATTCAAAGACTTAGCTTATGGGGATTATGGAAAATATCTTGTTAAAGATCATATTGCTGCAGCAAAGTATTTACAAGGATTGACATATGTAGATGCTGAAAATATTGGAATTTGGGGATGGAGCGGTGGTGGCTATTTAACCAATATGTGTATGACGCTTGCTAGTGATTATTATAAAGCTGGCATTTCTATTGCTCCAAACGTAGAACCATTACTTTATGATACTATTTGGACAGAAAGGTATATGGGACTGGTTGAAGAAAATCCTGAAGGGTATAAAAACGCTTCTGTGCTTACTCATGTTGATAAAGCGAAAGGACATTTATTGCAAATACATGGTAATGCTGATGATAACGTACACCACCAACATTCAATTAAGCTCGCTAAAGCCTATGCTGAACATGGAAAAGATATGGAGATGTTTATTTATTCCAATGCAAATCATGGAATGTATAATAATAACTTTTTAAGTGAAGATAACCCTGCTGATGGTTGGAAAAATAGATATCATTTGTACAAAAAAATGACCGATTTCTTTCTGGAGCATTTAGTTCCAGATAATTTTTAATTTTCTGCTTTCATTGCAATTTTTTGAAATTTCTGCATTGCAGTCTCGTGATTCGATGTAATGTTTATAAGTTCATCTGACCAAGATAAATTTTCATCACCGACTAAATTCTTTAATCTTTCGATACTGTGTGTAAACATTTTGGGAAGAAAAGTAGGTGTTGGCGAGCCACCAGTCCCTTTTGCTTTAGTTTGATTTTGATATGGATCTGGAGCTTTAAGTATGTAGAAAACAACCATTTTGTAATGATCTATTCTATGTTGAATTATCCAACGAACAGCACTAGCTAAAATTTTCTTATTTTCATCATCTGATTCAATTTTTGAAAAGTAATCAGAATTTTGGATTGCATTTCTTGTTTTAACAATCATAGCATGATGTGCTGGAGGCCTATAACCAACTCTAAATGATTTTAAAAGCTTTGTCAATGAGTCTACCTCAATGTTTGGTAAATCTTTTGAACTAACGTATCCTTTTTCCAACACCCCTTTAATCATTGCTTTATCTATAATATTATCTGCAATATATGCATGAGTATGATCTCCAACACCTGTAATTTCGTCAGCAATAGGATGGTAGGAGCTATTTGCTCCAGTTTGACCATGCAAGTTTGATAAATAAAATCCTTTGGAATTATACTCTTTGTCAAAATCTTCTCCACAGTTTTCAAAAAACAAACCTTTGTCTTTGTATATACTCCCTTGATTTCCAAATAGGCCTTGAATGAATATCCTTACTTCTTTGTTATATAATGATGGTTCACTTACTTTCCACATAGCATTGAATAACTGATTCGATTGTTTTGTAGCTAATTCAATTTTTTCAAGATTTTCTCTAATATCTTTACCTTCAACAGCTAACATTGCGTTCTCTATCATCAAATTAGATGTTCTTTCCATTGCAAGATGAGTCATTCTAAATCCTTGCTCATTTCCATCAAAATCATGAAATGCAACTAATGGTTTAATTGATCTTATGTAATCAATATTTTTATCTACATCATCATAATGATCTAGTTCTTGATCGGGTAGTATCCCAGATCGAAGTACATAATCAGCAGCATATTCAAATTCAGGTTGCTGTCCTGAAATTCTAGAAGATAATAAAAGTAATCCTGAAAGTGGCCATGGGATAAATGAACACGCTTTTTTTCCTCCATTAAAAATAGGTTCAATTTTAATACCATTTGCTAACCACGAAGACCAACACCTTACATTTGCAATCAATTCTGCAGATTCTCTGGTTGGATTAGCAATATGATTTTGAACTTCTAAAATAAATTTATCCATCAAACCATTATCAATTAATTTTACTTCATCAAGAAGAGTATTTTGTCCGATTAAACCTGTTTTTGAACGATTGTGGACTGTCATTTCAAGTGCAATATCTGATAAAATATCAAAAGGGGCTGGAAGTTTTTTTAGAGTAGAATATGGCAAAGTCGAATTTGGTGTCCATATTAATTCAGAGGTTTTTTGAATTACATCAGCATCAAATTCCAGTCCAAATAAATGCTCATTAAATTGAATTCCATTTCCAAAATATGGAAAATGATTTTCTGTTGATATTTTAATATTAGACTTCATTTTCTTCTATCAATTGATCGATAAATTTGAAAACTGATTGATCATTCCAAAAGGCACTACCAACATCTTTAACAACTACTTCTCCTTTTGAGTTAACAATAAAAGTAGTAGGTATTCCAGAAGTTGCGAAAAATTCATCATCAGTAATAATTTTGAAGATAGGAAGATTTTTGAGACTCTCATCTTTTGGTATATAATTTTTAATTGTATTTAATTCTTCTCTAGACAAATATAAAAATATAATATCTTCGTTATTTTGATATTTTTCATAAAGCTCAGCCATGTAAGGCATTTCAGCTAAACAAGGACTGCACCAAGTTGCCCAATAATTAATAAAAAGATTTTTTCCTTCAAAGTCTTGTATATTAAAAATATTATTATCCAAATCTGTGAATTGTAGCATATTGCTTTCGAAATCAATTGTTGTAACTTTCATATCTTCTGTTGAAGGTGCTTCTAGCTTAGGAGCTTCAATTACCTCATTTAAGTACATAATTGATAGTTCTTTATAATACTCTTTGTAGTCTTTTAAATCGTTATTTGCTTCATAAAATTTATATGACAAAAAAGCGATACAAATGGCCATTCCAGCAATGATAATTTTTAGTTTCTTTGGATTCATTATTTATGATATTTTGTAGTTATTTAGAAGAAAATACTTAAATTTTAAAAATTATGAAATGTTTAAAATGCAAACATACCTGGGTAAGAACTAAGTGGTATGAGTATATTAGTTTTCTCGCAAAATGTACCAAATGTGGTAGCAGATTTATTTTAAGATACTGATCATGAATCAGAAAATATTTCAAGTAAAAAACCTCCATTTTTATTTCCGAATTATCTTTAATAACAATCGACTTTATGATTTGTCTTTCGCAGAGGATAAAAATGATTTATTGGAGAAACAACTTTCTTTGAAAATTGCAAACAATAGTTCATCAAAATTTGCCAAAGATATTCAAAATCAATTGAATGCTTACTTTAATGGAACATTAAAAAAATTTGATGTTCCAGTGCATATTGAAGGTTCAGAGTTTTCATTAAAAGTTTTTAAGGAAATGTCCAAAATTCCTTACGGAAAAACAAAAAGTTACAAACAGGTTGCTGAAAAAATTAAAGAACCTAAATCTGCTAGAGCAGTTGGGAGAGTTAGTGGTTCAAATAAAATCCCTATTATTATCCCTTGCCACAGAATAGTTGGAAGTAATGGAGAGCTTGTAGGTTATAGCGGCGGCGGCGGATTGCTATTTAAATCGTATTTACAATTATTGGAGAAAGCATGAAAAAATTATTACTCTTATTATTTTGTTCACAAATTATGTCACAGGAAACGTTAAAAGAAACTATCGTTTTTGAAAGCAGAAATCCATTCTCTTTTGAAGAGGTGATCACTGATCTTGAAAATCAAGAAACACAAACAGTTACTGGTATCTTAGGATTTCCAGCAGACTTTGATACTGAGAAAAAATATCCTCTTATTGTTGGGGTTGCTGGCAGCTTAAACTGGGGTCCTCATCATTTAGAATATTTAGAAATGTATCGTTCATTAGGGTTTGCTACGCTTCAATTACAAAGTTTTGATAGTAGAGATGTTCAATCTACAGTTGGCAGTCAGGTAGAAGTCACCTCAGCAATGATGATTCTAGATAGTTATCTTGCCCTAGAAACATTATCTACACACCCGAATATCGATATTGATAAAGCTGGAATAACAGGATGGAGTCTAGGAGGAACGGTATCACTTTATTCTGCATGGATGCCATTAATAAATGCTATAAATAACGGAAAGTTTAGGTTCGCTGCTCATTTACCAATTTATCCAGGATGTTTAGCATATCCATCTCCGGAAGAGTCCATGATTTTTAGCCAAGCACCAGTACATATTTTAATTGGTGAACTGGATGATTGGGTACCTGCTTCGGCATGTACAAATCTTTTAGGAAAGTTAAATGAGAGTGGATTACCGCATAATATAGATATCACTATTTATGAAGATGCTCACCACTCTTTTGATAGAGAAATGGAGTTAACTATGATGAAAAATGGTTATACTCTTGGAGATTGTTTCTTTCCAATG
>TARA_B100001093_G_scaffold293972_1_pt1 | contig 30693 bp, 13 predicted proteins | sample TARA_B100001093 | Tara Oceans TARA_B100001093 (sample SAMEA2623116) | marine metagenome | biome: marine biome (ENVO:00000447); feature: surface water layer (ENVO:00002042); material: "saline water (ENVO:00002010), including plankton (ENVO:xxxxxxxx)" | depth 5 m | reverse complement strand
CGTATGAAAAGTTAAGCGAACCTGAGATGGTCGATGCATCATATTGAGGTATCCTTGGATGCATCATATTGACAATCGCTATATAAAATGATATAATTGAAGTGTAATTACAACACGTTATGGCTAAAGGATTTACAGTAAAGGCAAAGGCACCTGTAGCGACTAAAAACAAAGAATCTGAGTGGGATTACGATAGGGCAAAGCAACTAGTACAAGGAAAATCAGTAGTATTCTGTTTACCTGGTAGAGGAGTATCGTATCAATACTTAAAGTCTTTTGTTCAACTTTGTTTTGACTTAGTACAAGCAGGGGCAAGTATTCAGATCTCACAAGACTATTCATCAATGGTAAACTTTGCAAGATGCAAATGTTTAGGAGCGAATGTATTGCGAGGACCAGACCAATTACCATGGGATGGTAAATTAAAATATGATTGGCAACTATGGATTGATAGTGATATTGTTTTCAATTCTGAGAAGTTTTGGCAATTAGTATTAATGGACAAGGATCTTGCAGCAGGTTGGTATGCCACCGAAGATGGTAGAACTACATCTGTAGCACATTGGTTAGAGGAAGATGATTTCAGATCAAATGGTGGAGTGATGAATCACGAAACTGTTGAAAGTATATCCAAACGCAAAAAACCATTCACAGTAGACTATACAGGTTTCGGATGGTTATTAATTAAGAAGGGCGTTTTTGAACATGAAGGTATGCCTTACCCATGGTTCGCTCCTAAGATGCAAGTCTTCGAGAGTGGCAGTGTTCAAGACATGTGTGGGGAAGATGTATCTTTCTGTCTCGATGCAAAAGATGCAGGTTTCGAGATCTGGTGCGATCCACGAATACGTGTAGGACATGAAAAAACAAGAGTTATATAATATTATAGTAAACGATAAGGTGATATTCTCTAGTCTATCTCAAATGGAAATGTTTGAGAGACTAGAAGACCTATCGATAGAATTCTATCAGACAGGTACACCGCATCCTAATCAAATTAGAACTGAAATTATTACGGAGGATTAAATGCCAGTAAGAACTAAGACAGGTTCATGGGGTTCGCAAGAATTTGTTGAACAAACGCCGAAGAAATCTCGACAAGGAAACGGCAAGCATTCAAAATATTCAGCAACATCCCGTAACTCGTCTCGAAAGAAGTATAGAGGACAAGGAAAATAACTTAAGCGTCTCGAAAGGGACGCTTTTTTAATGCTAAATATTTCGATGTATGATTAATCCTAGTAATAGGTATAAATATATTAAGAAAACTGTTTATTATTTCTAATTTAAAATGAACACAAGGATATCTAGGTCATTTAAAGATATTAGTTTGTCCTTTAAGAGACATCCAATAACAAATGATATTGGGGCTATTAGGAATGAAGATGCGATTAAAAGATCTGTAAGGAACTTAGTTCAAACTATTCCTAGAGAAAGATATTTTAATTCTATCTTGGGTAGTGATGTTACTGGTCTTTTATTTGATTTTGTAGATTTTGGTACTGCATCCAATATTGACCGTCAAATACAAACAACAATAACTAACTTTGAACCAAGAGTTGAAAATTTAGATATAGAAGTAATACCCAGACCAGATGATAATTCATTTGAAGTTATCATTCATTATGACATCATCGGACAACAGTTTCCTACACAAGAGTTTTCCTTTATATTAGAAGCCACAAGATAATATGCCTATTACTAAATTTACCAATCTAGATTTTGATCAAATAAAATCTTCAATAAAGAGTTATCTTCGGGCAAATTCAGACTTTACTGATTTTGATTTTGAAGGATCTAATTTATCAATTCTAATTGATACCTTAGCGTATAACACTTATATTACAGCATTTAACTCAAATATGGTTGTAAATGAATCTTTTCTAGATTCAGCATCTGTAAGAGAGAATGTTGTTTCATTGGCACGAAATATTGGTTATGTACCACGGTCTAAAACCTCTGCACAGGCATCTATTTCGTTTGATGTTAGAACTGATACCAAATATGATTCAATAACTTTAAAGGCGGGTTTAATATGTGCTGGAAAAACAGATGACAGTTCTTTTGTATTCTCTATTCCTGATAATATAGAAAGATCTGCGGTGGTTGAATATGATACATCTGGAAAAGAAATAGATAGAAAGCATCAATTTACAGATATAACAGTATATCAGGGAATATATGTCACTAAAACATTTGAAGTTGATGGTTCATTAGACCAAAGATTTATATTGGATAATATGGGTATTGATACTTCTACTTTAGTTGTATATGCCAATAACTATAATACTGCGACCAATACATTTGATAGTGTAGGAAGAGGATCTTTATACAGAAAAGTTGATAATATTTTAAATATTGATAAAAATTCCGAAATATATTTAATACAAGAGGTGCAAGATGAAAAATATGAACTTTTATTTGGAGATGGTTACTTTGGTAAGAAATTAGATAACGGTTCTATCATTACAATCAGTTATATTCTTACTGATGGTGCCTCTGGAAACGGTCCTGGTGGTTCTTCTGGGTCAAAAGGTGTATTTGTATTCTCTGGTAGTTTATCAAACCCTTCTGGTGCCATTGTTGCACCTAGTAGGGCACCTGAAATTGAAACAATTAATAAGGCAAGTAATGGTGGTGAGATAGAATCTATCGATTCAATTAAGTATTATGCTCCTAGATTGTATTCTTCACAGTATAGGGCAGTTACGGGAAGAGATTATGAAGCAATAATACAGCAAATTTACCCAAATACCGAAAGTGTTTCCGTTGTTGGTGGTGAAGAGGTAGATCCACCCCAATTTGGAACAGTTTTTATCACAATTAAACCAAAAAATGGTGAATTTGTTTCTGATTTTGATAAAACACAAATACTTTCTAACTTAAAAAACTATTCTTTAACAGGAATTAACCAAAAAATCTTAGATCTTAAGATATTATACATTGAACTTGAATCTTATGTTTATTATAACGATTCTAAAGTCAAAAATATCAATGATTTACAAGCAAGAGTGTCAAATAACCTCAAAAAATACTCAAATTCACTAGATATTAATAAATTTGGTGGAAGATTTAGATATAGTAAAGTTTTAAGTGTAATTGACAACATTGATGACTCAATAACATCAAATATTACAAGAGTAAGGATTAGAAGAAACTTAAATGCTCTTATAAATCAATTTGCACAGTATGAATTATGTTTTGGTAACCAATTTAATGTCAAAAAAGAAGGACTTAACATTAAAAGTACTGGATTTAAGATATCTGGTTCAAATGATGTTGTTTATTTGACAGATACTCCAAATGAAGATGAAAAAACTGGCATAATATCAATTGTTAAACCAGATCTTATAGATTCTTCAAAGACTGTTGTTGTTGATGAAGCAGGAACGGTTGATTATATTAAAGGTGAAATAATTTTAACCACAATCAATATAACATCAACTAATTTGGCAAATAATATTATAGAAGTTCAAGCATTTCCAGAGTCTAATGATGTTATAGGTCTTCAAGATTTATACCTTCAATTTTCCATCGGAAGTAGTTCAATAAATATGGTTAAGGACACTATTACTTCTGGACAGCAAATATCTGGAGTTGGGTTTAAAGTTACCTCAAGCTATACAAACGGAGCATTAATAAGGGCATGATAACGACTGGTATTGATAAAAGAATTCAAGTACAACAAATTGTTGATAATCAACTTCCTGAATTTGTATTAAGTGAAAGTCCAAAAACGGTAGACTTTTTAAAACAGTACTACATTTCTCAGGAATATCGTGGTGGTCCTATTGATATTACTGATAATTTAGATCAATATTTAAAATTAGATAATTTAACACCTGATGTTATAGTTGGTGTAACAACTTTAGGTATTGGTATAACTGCTTGGGGTGAATACTATACTGGTGAAAAAACTATTAATGTTACGAATACGAAGGGATTTCCTAATGAATATGGACTTTTAAAGATTGATGATGAGATTATTACATATACTGGTAAAACATCTACTAGTTTTACTGGTTGTGTTCGTGGATTTAGTGGAATAACAACATATCATGATGATAATAATCCAAGAGAATTAGTTTTTTCAACTTCTAGTGCAGAAATTCATAATACTGGATCTTCTGTTTCTAATCTTAGTGCTTTATTTTTACAAGAATTTTATAAAAAACTTAAATATACATTAACTCCTGGATTAGAAAACAGTGATTTTGTATCCGATCTTGATGTTAATAATTTTATAAAAGAAGCAAAGTCATTTTTCCAGTCAAAAGGCACTGAACAGTCTTTTAAAATCCTTTTTAAAGTATTATATGGAGTAGATCCTACAATAATTGATCTTGAAGATTATTTGATTAAACCATCAACTGCAAAATATATTAGACGTGAAAGAATTGTTGCTGAAAGAATATCTGGAAATCCAATAAATTTACAAGGACAAACAATCAGTAGGTCTGCTGATCTCAATACTACAGCGTCCATATCCGAAGTTGAACCTGTTTTAGGTGTTCCAGGATCAGGACTTCTTTCTGATTCTGATTATTTTATTTTAGATGCATTTATCGGATATGCTGATGAAGAATATGTTACTGGAACCTTTAATATTCCAGGTAAAACAAAGGTAATTGGTAATGTGCCGAAACACTCAACTATTATTACGGTAGATTCTACTGTTGGTTTTGGTACTACTGGTACAATTATATCAGGTATTAACACTAATATTCAATATACTGATAAAACTTTAAATCAATTTTTAAATTGTTCTGGTGTTGATAATCCAATTTCTTCTGAAGATAATATAAGATTTGATGATAATATTTTTGGATATGAAAATGGAGATTTAACAAAAAAAGTAGAATTAAGAATTACTGGAATTTTATCCAAATTTATTCCAAATGAAAATAATAGATTATCAATAGAAAACGAGAAAGTTCTTATTAAAAGTCTTGGGGAAAATATTAAAAAGGGTAGTACAAATAAGGAAATATTTGCTAATTCATGGATTTATAATTCATCTCCATCATATGATATAAATTCTGAAAGTATAATAGATAGAGGAACTAGTACTCTAACATTAAAAGAAGATATTTCTGGTAATTTTGATACTACAGGACTATCTACGGGTGATTATGTTGAAGTTCTTGAAAAAACATTTAATCCTTTTACGAATAAATTAGTTGTTACACCATCAAATACAGGTGGAGTATCACCTGCTGAAATTTTCGATATTTCAACTGGTAATACAATTAAATTACTTAATGTAGAATATAATTTAGATCCTACAAAAAATTATGCTATAAGGAAGGTTTTAGGTAAAGTATCAAGCACTGGTGCACCTGTTAAGTATGGAAATCAATTAACAACAAATATTCAGAATGTTTACAATGAATTGGATACTAATTTATATGTTGCTTCTAATTCGTTACCAAACTATACAATTACTAAAGATATTATAAAATCAGAGATTCCTATTGCTGATACATCAACAATACAAGATTATAATCCTATAACCGAAAAATATTCTGTAATATCTTTCAGTAAAGATGTTTTATTTATTACTGGAGATAAAGTATATTATAGTGTACCAGAAGGTAAGGCAACATTGGTTGGATTAGAAGAAGGTGTATATTATATTAAACAATATCCAGGTGATAGTCAAAAAATTAATTTATACTTATCACCTTCTTTTATTGAAACAGATGAACTTTTATCTAGATCTGGAGGGACTCCTAATAATTTTGTAGAATTTAGTATACCATTAACTAATAATGACAAACATACCTTTACTTTACTAAAACACTATAATCAGGAAATAGGTAATCAACGATTATTAAAGAAATTTCCAGTAGAGTTATCTTTAAATGACGGTAAAAATACTGAAACTATTCCTGGACCTGTTGGAATGTTGATTGATGGTGTAGAAATTAATAATTGTAAGTCATCAGACAGTATTTTTTATGGACCAATAGATAAAGTTTCTGTTTTAAGCTCAGGAAGTGGTTATGATGTAATTAATTTACCTGAAATTTCAATTGCTGCTGGTTTAGGTTCTACTGCATTAGTTAAACCTGTTGTTACTGGAGATATTCAAGAAATTTTAGTAGATCCTCAAAATTTTGATATTGAAAGTGTAAATTCAATAAAACTTAGTGGTGGTAATAGTAGTGAAACTTTTTTAAGACCTGTTGTTAGAAAAAGGAATAGAGAATTAGAATTTGATGGAAGATTAGCTAGTGCTAATGGTGGGGTTAATAATCAAACAGAAACGATAACATTTAAAGAAAATCATAATTTAAAGAATGGACAAGTATTGGTTTATAATAAAAATAGAAATGATCAATTAGGGATTACTACATGGGGTGGAAGTAATGCTGATGCTTATGATAGTTTAATTGATGGAGAAACATATTGGCCAGTAGTAGTTGGATTAAGTACAATTAGATTATTTGGTAGTGAAGATGATTATATTAGTGGTATTAATACCATAGCATTTACATCCATAGCAAAATCTGGTATTCATAAGTTTAGACTTAAAAATGCTAAAAATACATTAAAGTCTGTTGAAATTATATCTTCGGGCAGTTCATTTATAAATCGTCAAGTATATATTAATCCAACTGGAATTTCTACGACAAATTCTTCTGCTTCCTTTAATAATCATGGTTTTTCTGATGGGGAATTGATTAGTTATACAACTGCTGCTGGAATTGGTTCTACACTTCCCACATCTATTAGTGGTTTATCAACTTCAATTCAATATAAGATTGTTAAATTAGATGATAATTCTTTCAGAATTTGTGATGCTGGAATTGGTGGAACGTCAAATGTAAATTATGATAATAAGGATTACGTTAAATTTGGATCAACAGGAACTGGATATCAAGTATTTAAGTATCCAGATATTGAAATTACATCAGAAATTACATATTCTATTTCAACATCAGATAAAGTAACTTTAACTCCTATTATTAAAGGTAAATTAAATGATTTAATACTTTATGAAAAGGGATCTTCATATGGTTCTCAAACAGTTATAAATTATCAAAATAATCCAGATATTACTGTAAAAATTGGAAATAGTAGAGTCGGAACAAATATTCAACCAGCATTGCAACCAATTATATCTAATGGTAAAATAATTAGGGTTAATATTCAGAATGGTGGAGGAGAATATTATTCAATTCCCGATTTAAAAGTTATTGGTGATGGAAATACTGCAAAGATAAGACCAATAATTGATACTGATCCAAATTCAGAAACTTACTTATCTATTATTGATGTGAAAATTATTAATGGTGGGGTTGGATTTACTACAAGTAAAACATCTATTAATGTTATACCATCTGGGTCTAATGCAGTGTTTGGGTTAGATATTAGAAAATTAAGTATAAACAATATAGAAAAATATGGTAGTGAGATATTAGAAGAATCTCAAAATGGATTAAGATATTCTGTAGTTGGATATTCTACGGATATTGGTCTTAATTTTTATAATGATCCCAATCCTAGTACTAATCATTCTTCAATTATTGGATGGGCCTATGATGGTAATCCAATATATGGTCCTTATGGTTATACTGATCCTACTAAATTGGGTCCAAATATTAAGACTTTACAACCAAGTTATAAATTAGATCCTTCTAAGGTTATTGATAGACCTGATATTACTACATTTGCATCTGGATTTTTTGCAGATGATTATGTATATGATCCTACTATTGGTGATCTAGATGAACATAATGGAAGATATTGTAAAACTCCAGATTATCCTGATGGAGTATATGCTTATTTTGTAGGAATATCAGATATTGATCAGTCTCCAAAATTCCCATATTTCATTGGAAATACTTATAGATCATCTGCTGATGTTCTTGACCCAGAATCTAAGATAACACAATCCTTTGATTTTAATAATTCAAATTTAGTTAGAAATACTGCATCATATAAGATGATTTCTGAATTTACAAATAATGATTTTATTATAGATTCTGATAAATTAATTCCACAATTAACAGTTGTTGAATCAGTAACTCGTGGATCTGTAGATTCCTTAGATATTGTTAATTCGGGTGAAAACTATAAAATAGGGGATAATATAACATTTGATAATACAAATACTAGCGGATCTGGATTGAGTGTTGCTGTTAATTCAATATCTGGTGTACCAATAACTAATATTGAGACAATATATGAAGAATATACAAATGTAAAATTGGTATGGAAGAATTCTAATACAGTATCTGCATCTATTTCAACATTTCATGATTTATCTACTGGTAATAGTATTGAAATTTCTGGTATATCTAGTGATCTTAAGTCAGTTACTGGACCTCATACTATTGGTGTTAATAGTGAATCTACACTTTTATATCAACAATGTATTGCAAATCCAACAACATTGGGTATTGTAACAGATATTGTTGTTGGTAGAACATCGGATTTAATTTCTGTTGGTAGTAGTATTGGTATAGGTTCGGAAAGATTCTTTGTTCTTAACAAGTTTGAGGATAGGAATATATTAAGGTGTGTTAGAGGTATTACTGGTACTGCACATACAATTTCTTCAAAAGTCACATTAATTCCAAATTCATTTGATATACCAGTAAAAACTGATTATTTTGACTCAAGATTGAATAAAATTGTATTTTTTAATCCAAAACAGTCAGTTGGTATTGCAACAGTTGCTGGATTTTCAACTTCAATAACTGTTACAGTTGCTGGTTTGAATGAAACAGTATCTGTACCTGCTCAGAGCATATATCTTCCAGATCATGGATTTAAAACAGGAGATAAATTGATCTTTAAGGAACCTTCAAATGTTGGATTTACTAATATCGGTGTATCTACTAATGGAGTTGCTGGTGGTAATGTTACCAGTATTGGTCACGATGATATTGTATATGCTATTAATAAGTCTAAGGATTATATAGGAATTGTTACTAATGTTGCTGAGATTGGATCTGGAATTGGAACGATTGGTCAAAGTTCTGGATTATATTTTATTAGTGATGCTGATAATGATTTTAGATACTCATTTAGAACACAATATAACCAAGTAACTGCTACCGCAGAAAAAATTATAGCAACTGTTTCACTTTCTACTGATCATCAATTACAAGAGCAAGATAGGATTAGTTTAGAAGTTAAACCAAGAGATTCTGTTGGTATTGGAACTTCTACTGCAATTAAAGTCAAATATCATAGTATTAAAAATAAATTATTAATTAATCCTATTGGATTTAATTCTACTGGAGTTAATACTACTACAAATACATTAACTATTAATTCTCATGGATTAAAAACTGGAGATAAAGTATTATATGATAATATTGGTGTTGGTCAAACTATTGTTGGTGGTTTAAGTACTACTGGATATTATGTTTATAGAATAGATGATAATAATATTAAATTATCAAATACGTATATTCAATCTACAAAAGTTCCTCCTGATGTGGTATCTTTAAGTAATAAGGGTGGTATTTCCCATGAGTTATCCTTAATTAATCCTCCAATCAATATTATAAAAAATAATAATTTAGTATTTGATGTTTCAGATTCTTCATTGTCTGGATATGATTTTAATTTATATTATGATAATAATTATATTGATAATTTTGTATCTACTGGTCAAACAAATAATTATATTGTATCAAAAGTTGGGACATCTGGAACAACTGGTTCTACTGTAACATTAAATTATTCTGATAGTAATCCATTAAATTTATTCTATAACATAGAAAAAGGTGGATTTATAAGTACATCTGATATTGATGTTATCAATAAATCAAAAATTTCTTATATTGATAGTAAGTATAAAAATAATTATTCAATTTTAGGTGTTACAAGCACTTCATTTAAGATTATATTAGAAGATAAACCAGAAATTCTTGGATATGCTTCAACTACTATAGGAGTAGGAACTATAACATATAGTACTGATTCTATAAGAGCTCGTGGTTCAATTAATGATGTTAAAATTAATTCTAGTGGGGAAGGGTATAAACAATTACCTACATTTGTAAGTGTTGCTTCAACTCAGGGAAAAAATGCTATTATTTTACCAAGATCTAAAAATGCAAATAAAATTAATAATACTAGTATATTAAATGTTGGATTTGAGTATGCTTCTGATAAAACTTTATTACCAATAGCAAAAGTATCTCCTGTAACATCATTAAGAAATTTTGATACGATCAAAGCAGTAACTATAACTGATGGTGGTTCTGGATATCAATCCAATCCTAAATTAGTTGTTGTTGATGAAGATACCAGACAAGTTGTTAGATCTGGTGCTTTGGAAGCAATTATAAGTTCATCAACTCAATCAATTGAGAATGTTAATGTATTATCTGAACCAAAAGGTATTGGTAATGCTTTAATATATGCAATTGATGGTACAAATGGTGTTTCAATTACTAATGTTTCTATTGGTTCATCTCAACCTGATAGTACAACAACAGGTATTGTAACATTTGTTTTGGGTACACCTGTGCTTGGATTTAGTGAAACTCCATTTGCAGTAGGAGATGCAGTATTTGTTGAGAATATACAAAATATTGATAATGGTGGAAGTACTATTAATTCTCCAAGTAATGAATTTAGAACTTATCCAGTAACAAAAATTAATTCAACAAATCCATTTGAATTAGAAATTAATGTAAATGGTATTTCGACAAATCCTGGATTTGCAAAATCAGAACAAATTTTTGCAAGTTTAGTTAATTATAATAAGTATCCTAAATTTAGTATAACTCAAGAATCTACAGGATTTATTGAAGGGGAAGATATATTAGTAGATATAAATGGTTTATTTGTTGATAAGAAACTTATTTTAGATAAAATTGGTAATGATTATATAAAAATATTAGGTAAATATGATTTACAAATTGATGATAAAATTAAAGGTGCAACAAGTGGTACTGTTGCTACTATCAATACTTTATTTGAAAATAAAGGATTTTTTACAGTAGATTATTCTTCTAGAAGAGATATTGGATGGCTTGATAACATTGGAAAATTGGATCAAGATTATCAAGTACTTCCTGATAATGATTATTATCAAAATCTATCTTATACTATTCAAAGTCCAATTGAATATAAAGAATTCATTGATCCTGTAAATAGATTAGTTCATACAACTGGTCTTAAGAATTTTGCAGATATTGGAATTAGTTCTAGTACTAATTCTGGATTAACCACAGCAGTAGATGCTTCATCTGTAGTTCGTGATTTTCTTAGTGATAATAGGGTGGATGCTATTAATGGATTTGATATGGTTAGGGATATTGATATTCTTAGAAATCCATTAAGATCAAAATATATTCAATTTAAAAATAAAGAGTTAGTAAATTATTTTAAATGCAAAACTAATAGAGTTCTAGAAATAGATAATATTAATAATTTATTTACAAATGCAACAAATAATGCCAGTCAAACTGGAGATATTGTGTTAGCGAATGGTTATGATAGATTTTTGATTCAAGTTAGAAATCCAGAAAATAATAATATTCAATGTTCAGAACTTGTTACTTCGATAGATTATAATAGTAATGATGTATATACTATTGAAAGAGGTTCAATATCAAATACTGGTATTTCTACTCTTAAAGACGATGTTTATAGAAGTCTTACGGATATTATAGGAGTTTATGATGATGGATATAAATTACAATTCTTACCAAATAATACGTTTGATATAGATCTTGATATTAAAATCTTCCAAAATTCGTTTAATTCTATAAGCGGTGATATTACTACTGGAATTGGAACAACTAGTTTTGGGTTTGCAGAACTAACTGGTATTGGTGTAGAAATTGGTTCTGGTACTACTGTTACACTTACTTCAGGTAATGTAGCAAATATAGAATCATATTTTGTATCTGCTGAGTTAAGAGATACTACTACTTTTGAGAATCAAATTGTTGATCTTTATATAACTCATGATGGAACAAATTCTTATATTGCTAATTATGATTTAGATATAAACAATAATAATGGTATTGGTACTTTTTCTTCAAAAATAGATTCTAATGTTTTATCCTTAGAATATACAAATGATAGATCTAATGTAATTGAAGTTAGATCTAAAATAGTAGGTTTTGGTACTACTGCTTCTGGTATTGGAACTTATAGGTTTAAGTCTGCAGAACAACCAGATGGAAGTGAAGATTCTATAAGGATACAGTCTGAATTTACAAATGTAGCCTTAGGAGCAACTACAACTATTGCCCAGTTTAATAAAACAAAAGATAGTACCGTTAAGAGTATAGTAAGAACCTCAATAGGAAATACTAGTTCTATACACCAATTATTGATAATTCATGATGGTACTAATACATTTATTGAACAGTATCCATTTATCTCTATTGGTAATGATATTGGAATAGGTACTTTCTCTTCAAGTATAAGTGGATCTAACTTTAATTTAATCTTTACACCAAATACAGAGTTTTATGGTGGTGGTAATATAGAAGTTCAAATTTTTAGTGAAATATTTAATACTAATATTGATACTATTAATATACCTTCAGTTCTTACTTACGGAAAATCTATCGATTCATTATCAGAATTGCAATTTGATGGATCAAATAGTATTAGAGGAAATACTAATTCGTTTAAATTAAACTATAAAAATACTCCAATTTTTGGAAAGTATTTTAATCCAAATTCTAGTGCTTTAGAATCTTCTACTGGAAGGTTTACTATGAAGAATCATTTCTTTAATAACAATGAAAAATTAGTTTATACTCCAGGATCTTCAATTGATAGTATTGGAATTTCATCACTTATAATGACTGGTGGAAACCCATTACCAAAAGAAGTTTATTGTATAAAGAATGATACTGATAGATTCCAAGTATCAATTACATCGGGTGGTTCACCAATAACATTCTCTGGATTAGGTGCTGGTAATTATCATAGATTTGAAATGGATAAGAAAAATGAGAAGAGTTTAATTGTTCTAGACGATATTATTCAATCACCTTTGGCATATACTCCAATTAAACATACTCTTACTGGTAACGTTAGTGGTCAAGTCTCTATATCAACATCAATACTTTCTCTTTCTGGTATTTCTACAATATCTATTAATGATATTTTAAAAATTGATGATGAATATTTAAAGATAACTAATGTTGGTATAGGAACTACTAATGTTGGTCCTATATCACCTTCTGGATCTTTAAAACTTATTGGAGTTGAAAGGGGATTTGTTGGAACATCTGCATCTACTCATACAGACACTACTGATGTAAGAATATTTAAAGGTGGTTATAATATTATTGGGGATACAATTTACTTTAGTGAGGTACCTCGTGGAAATAATGAAATAGCAAAAACTGAATCTAATAGAAATACTGGTAAAGCAAACTTTAGTGGAAGAGTTTATTTAAGACAAGATTATTCTTCTAATGTAATATTTGATGACATATCATCACAATTTACAGGAATAGGAAGAACATTTGTAGTAACTTCAAGTGGTATCAATACAATTGGTCTTACAACAGGAAGTACTTTAATGACGGTTAATGGTTTCTTCCAAAAACCAACTACTGAAAATAACTTAGGTAATAATTATAGATTTGATGGAACTGAATCAGTGGGAATTACTAGTGTTGTATTTACTGGTATTAGTTCAAATAATGGAACAATTATTGTAAGTGATATTGATGTTAATCAAAACCAACTTCCTAGATCAGGTCAAATCATTTCAATAGCATCTACTGGTGGACTTGGTATAGCACCTTTGGTTGGAGCAGCAGTAACAGCAGTTATTGGTGTTAATAAGTCTATTGTATCTGTTGGTTTAGGATCTGAGGATTTCAATGGATCTGGATATAGTTCTGGATTAAGTACAACTGGAGATGGTTTAATATCAATTGGAATAACAGATGCTGCATATGATCATAAATTTGAGAGTGCTGTTACAAATTCTGTAACAGTCTCTGGAAATGGTATTGGTGCTGCCAGTGCAACATTTACACCTATGGATGTTTCATACATCTCACATACAGGGGTTTTAGTGTTGACGAAAAATGCTCATGATCTTATTACATCTGATTCGCATCAAGCAACTACTGGAACCCAATATGATGGTACTGTTGGTATTATGACAGTTAAGTTAGCATCTACACCTAGTCCTGCTCTTGCAGATGGTCAGTTAGTTAAAATTGATGATCTTGGAGTTAAGTTTAAATGTGCTTTGGATTCTAATGCTACTAATCATGATTATCCAAGAGAAGGTGATCCTATAAGTGGTAAATTTGTTCCAATTTCTAATGTAAGTGGTGGAGATACATTTGAAATAACTGTATTAGACTATGTTCCATCATCTAATACTACTGTTCATACTTTTGTATCTGGTGTTGCTGGTGCTATTAAGAGATCTGCTAATACCTTATCAATTGCTAACAGTGGTTTAGTGTTTAGATGTTCAAAGGATGGATACGCAACTGATCATCCATATCCACGTGCTGGTATTGATCCTGTTGCTGGAGTATCTACTGCAATTGTAGAGGCAACATCAAATAGTATTACTGTTAATGTTGGATCTGGTGGTGGAGTTGGAACTGGAGCATCAATCAGAGCATCTGTTGGTGTTGGAGGAACTTTAACCTTTGAAGTTGTTACTGGGGGAAGTGGATATGTTAATCCTATTATCATGCCACCTTCTCCATCATATGAGAATCTTGAAATAATTGGAGTATCTAAATTATCAACTGGTTCAACTACTCAAACTGGAAGTGGAACATTAATATCTCTTGATGTTGGATCCGTTTCAACAACTGGAATAGGATCAACTTTATATGAAGTTAAATCTTTTGAAATAACAAGAAAGGGTTATGGATTTGAAAAAGGAGATGTATTTAGACCAATATTTGATGGTGAAATTCCAAATAAGGTTGGAATAGTTACTGATAAAGGACTTCCATCAATGTTGAATAATTTTGAAATTACTGTTGATAGTATATACACTGACAATTTCTCATTAGTCAATTTTGGTGAATTTGATTATCTAGATTCAATTCAAACTCTTCAAAATGGAAGTAGAACTAGATTCCCATTAAAGTTTGATGGTGAGTTAGTTATATTTAAAACAGATTCCAGAGATGTAGATTCTCAATTAATTGAAATAAGATCTTTATTATTAATATTCATTAATGGTGTTGTACAGGTTCCAGGAGAATCTTATCTATATGATGGTGGAACAAGTTTTGTATTTACAGAACCACCAGATGAATTTGATAATGTTTCTCTTTTCTTCTATAAAGGAACAAATAATGTAGATATTGAATTTACTGATATTATAGAAACTATAAAAACTGGTGATGGACTTCAAATTCTTAAAGATGCTAATAATAAAATATTAGATCAAGAAAGAAGAACAGTTCTAGGAATAACTACATCTGATGTTGTTGAATCAAATTTATATTTTGATGTTGGTATTAATGAAGATTTTGATAGACCTGTAATTTGGACTAAACAAAAACGTGATAAGGTTATTAATGGTGAAAGGGTATATAAGTCTAGACCATCAATTGAACCATTAATATTCCCACAATCTAAAATAATTTCTGGATTAACAACAATTTCTACTGAACTTTTTGTAGATAACTTAAATTTATTTAATTATGAACTTGATTCACCTCTAAGTGTAAATGCATTAATTGTTGATAATTCACAAACTTTAGCAGGTGCTTCTCTTACTGCTGTTGTGTCTGCTACTGGTACTGTTAGCTCTATTTCAGTTGTTGATGGTGGTTCAGGTTATGTTGGGGCAACAACTGCTGTTTCAATTGGAATACCAACAACTGGAACGTCTATATCAGGTGCTGGTCTTAATCCTATTGCCCTTGGAACTGCAAATATTACTGCTGGAATTATTACTAGTGTTACTGTCACAAATCCTGGATTAGGATATACTAGATCAAATCCACCACAAGTTATTGCACCAATACCAACAGCACCAACAGAAGTTATTAGTGGTATTGCTAATACTTCTGGATTTACTGGAATAGTTACTGGAATAACAACAACTGGTGGAACCTCAGGTAATCCATTAGCATTAAAGTTCTTTATCAATAGACCAGATGGTGAGGCATGTACTCCATTATCTAATGGATATCCAATTCATATTTTTGATACTTCGGTTGGATCTGGAGTAACTTCTATTGACAGTGGAAATGATGCGGTAGTTGGAATAGGAACTACTTATTTGGATAATGTTTATTATGTTCGTTCAGTTGCAATTACTGCCAATAGAGCAGAATTTGTAGCAAATGTTGATTCTGGTTCTGATGTTATTGGAATTGGAACAACTGGAATTGGATGTGGTAAATTCTCTTGGGGTAGATTATCTGGATTTACTAGATCATCAGAACCAATATCTATTGCAGTAACTGGAAAAACAGTTAATACTGGATTCACAACTTATCCAACTATACAAAGAAGGAAAGCTGGGTTTAGAGGCACTGGTGCAATAGACACTAAATTATAGTATAAATAAAGAAAAAAAGCTATAGAAGATGGCGGCAATTGTAACAGATCAGTTTAGAATCAATAATGCTAGTAATTTTTTGGGGGATATTAACGATCCCTCAAATTCTTATTATGTGTTTGTGGGTTTGTCAAATCCTGGCATAAGTAATGCGTTTGGCAGAACAGCAGATAATGCCACATGGAATTCTGATAATTCCAGACCAAATCCAACTGATAACTTTAATTATTTAAATCATACCAAAGATACAATGATTTTTGGTAAGAAAGTTAATATAGATAATGCTAGAAGAGTTATTAGAAAAGAAACTTGGACTAAAGGAACTCAATATGAAATGTATCGCCATGATTATCATATAGAGAATCAATCACCAAAAACATTTTCTTCTAGATTATATGATGCAAAATATTATGTAATTAATAAAGATTTTAGCGTTTATATTTGTATTGATAACGGTTCCTCAGGAATTAATACTACGGGAAATCTTTCTCAGAATGAACCACTCTTTACTGGATTAGAACCATCTGCTGCGTCGGGAGATACTGATGATGGTTATGTATGGAAATACTTGTTTACTGTTGCTCCAAGTGATATTATAAAATTTGATGCAACTGAATATATACCTTTACCAAATAATTGGTCAACTTCTACTGATGCTCAAATACAATCTGTAAGAGATAGTGGAAATGCTGATATTAATAATAATCAAATTAAAAAGGTTTATATTGATAAGAAAGGTAATTCATATTCTGGTGGATTAGGACAAGAATTTAATATTGTTGGTGATGGTGAAGGAGCAAAGGTCATTGTTGATGTTGAAGGAACTCAAATAACTAAAACACAAGTTTCTGTTGGTGGTAAAGGGTATACTTATGGTATGGTTGATTTAAGTAATATTTCAGAGAGTGCAATAAGTGCTAATACACCTGCAAAGTTAATCCCCATTATTCCACCATCAAAGGGGCATGGATATGATTTATATAAAGAATTGGGCACAGATAGAGTTTTGATTTATGCTAGATTTGATGACTCTACAAGAGATTTTCCTTTAGATACTAAATTTTCACAAATTGGAATAGTTAAAAATCCTACGTCAATTGGATCAACAGCTTTATTCACACAAAATCAATTTTCTTCAGTATCTTCATTATATCTCAGTAATTATCCAACAACTCCTATTGAAATTGGGGCAGAGATGTCTCAGGAAATACAATCTGGTGGAGTAGCAGGTAAAGCAAAAGGTTATGTTGTTTCATTTGATATTATTTCACAGGATCCTAAAATTGCTGTTTTGAAATATTATCAAGATAGATCATTATATTTTAATCAAACTACTGGTGATCAGACAGATACATCTGGTATAAGTAGTCTTGGTTCTGCTACTAGTGGAAAAATTTATCAGTTTCAACCTAACGGAGTACAAGTTTCCGTTGGTAGTACTACAGTTACTATTAATACTAATTTTTCTGGTATTACTACAAACCCAACTGGTAATAAAGTTATCGAACTTGGTACTCAGTTCACAGATGGCATCTCAAGTTCTGAGATAAATAATCAGTCGGGTGATATTATCTATTTGGATAATAGAGCCATAATCACAAGAGATAAAAGGCAAAAAGAAGACATTAAAGTTATCCTGGAATTCTAATCAACATGTCACAGAAAACAAATTTAAATATAAACCCATATTATGATGATTTTAATGAAAGTGATAATTTTCATAGGGTTTTATTCAGACCAGGAAGACCTGTTCAAGCAAGAGAGTTAACAACTCTACAATCAATACTACAAAATCAAGTTAAAGAATTTGGTAGTCATATTTTTAAAGAGGGATCAGTGGTTATCCCTGGTAGTGTTGACTATCAAAATAAACATTTTTCTGTAAAATTAGATTCTGATCATCTTGGAATACCAGTAGTATTGTATGCTTATGAATTAAAAGGAAAAAAATTAAAAGGTCAAAATTCTGGAATTGAAATTTTAGTAACTGATTGTAAAACACCTTCAGATTCTTCTGATATAACAGATTTAACATTATTCATTGAATATCTTAGTGGAGATGATAATAATGTAGAATCTAGTTTAATTGATGGTGAACCTTTATTGGCTCAGCAAGATATAGTATATGGTAATACAACAATTGAAGTTGGAGAAAGTGTAGCTAATTTAATATCATCAAATGCTACTTTTACTGGTAGTGCAGTATCTATTCAAGATGGAGTTTATTTTATTAGAGGTAATTTTGTACATGTTTCTGCGGATACTATAATTCTAGATCCATATTCAAATGTTCCTTCATATAGGGTAGGTTTGAATATTTTAGAATCAATTATTACTGCAAAGGAAGATCCTTCTTTATATGATAATGCTAGGGGATTTTCTAATTATGCTGCACCAGGAGCAGATAGATTTAAAATCACTACAACACTAGCAAAAAAATCTTTAACTGATTTTAATGATAGTAGTTTTATTGAAATAATTAAATTAAGAGATGGTGATCTTAAAAAATTACAAGATACTAGTGTTTACAGTGAAATTGAGAAGTATTTTGCAGCAAGAACTTATGAAGAATCTGGCAATTATTCTCTTGGCAATTTTAATGTTAGAGTTTCTGAATCATTAGATGATAATATTTCAAATGAAGGTATTTTCCAGTCAGATCAAGTTACTGATCAGGGAAATGTACCATCAGATGAATTAGGATGTGTTGAAATTGAATCTGGAAAAGCATATGTTAAAGGATATAGAGTTGATAAAAAAGGAACAACTATTGTAGATTTTGATAAACCAAGAGATACTGAAACAATAAAGACTGCAAAAGTTCCTTTTGAAATGGGATCTTTAATTAGGGTTAATAATGTATTTGGTACTCCATTTGTTGGACTTAATAATAATTCAAATACTGTTGGACTATATGATGTAAGAAAGTCTTTACCAACATCATTTGAACCACCATCAGGGACTCAAATTGGAATTGCTAGGGTATATTCATTAGGATTAAGAAACACGCCTTACAGTGCCACTGAGGGTGGTGCTAGTGAATGGAATTTATATCTTTATGATATACAAACATATACTAAACTAACATTAAATCTTGCATTAGCTGCCCATGATTGTCCAGTTAGTACATTTGTTCGGGGTGTAAGTAGTGGTGCTAGTGGATATGTAAAGGAGGTTGCAGGAGCTGTTGTTACTATATCTCAGACTTCTGGAACATTTATTACTGGAGAAAAGATTTTAATTAATGAAACTGACGAACATTCTAGATCAATATCTAGTTTTGTAACTTATGGTATTGATGATATAAAATCTGTATATCAAAATAGTAGTGCTTTTGCTGGATTAGGTGTTAATTTTACTGCAGATACTGTATTAAGAGAATCTCCATTTAATAATTTATCAATTACTGTAACACCAGGTGGTATTGCTGGTGCTGGTTATAGTACGGGATCATTAGCAATTAAGGGTAATCAATTTGATGCATCTAGCGGTGTTAAAGTAGGATCTATAATTAAATATCAAGCAAAAGATTATACTAATACTAGTACTGATAATATTTTTAATAAAGTTACTGTCATATCTTCCGATTTAAGAACATTAACACTCGAAGGTGTTAGTAGAGTTGCTGGTGTTTGTACTGGATTTGTTGGTGTACTTACAGATTCACAAGCTGGTTTTAGTCTTATGAAACCAGAGATAGTAAATGATCAAAGTGCTGGTCTTTATACTCCTGTTGGACCTTTTAATCTTGCAGAGTTAAATCTTTCAGATTCTGAATTAGTTGTTAATGAACAAATAGTACAACAAAGCACAGATGGCCAGGGTAAATTAACTGCTCAAACTGGATTATCAAGTGCATTCTTTACTTCATTTGATACGCAAAGATATTCTGTTTTCTATAATAATGGAACTGTTGAACCTTTAACAAAAGATCAGTTTACAAGATCTGATGATGCATCTCGAGTTATTATTGAGGGATTAACTGCTAGTCAAAACAATAATGTTACGATTAATGCTACAACAGAAAAACAAGTAGTTAAAGAAAAAATTAAAGAATATACTAGAAGTAATCAACTTATTGTTAATAAGACTAATGCTGGTGTATCAACTACTACAAGTGGATTATCTACTAGTAGATATTATGGATTGAGAGTAGAAGACAAGGAAATTTCATTAAATGTTCCTGACGTATGTAATATAGTAACTATAGTAGAATCAAAAGATGAGACAGATCCAACATTAGATAAATTGACATTTATTTCTGGACTATCATTAGATGCAAATGTATCTGTTGGTGAAAAAATTAAAGGTTCTGAAACTGGATCTGTTGCTCAAGTTGTAAGTATATTATCTTCTACTGAAATAACAATTGGATATTTAAATACCGATAGGTTTAGTTTAGGTGAATTAATTACATTTGAAGAATCTAATATCATTACCACATTACAAGGAATATCTCTTGGAAATGGTTTAAATATTACTCAAACTTACTCTTTAGATAAGGGTCAAAGAGAACAATATTATGATTATTCTAGACTAGTTAGAAGAGGAAATCTTCCAGCACCTTCTAGGAAGATATTAGTAGTTTATAATTCATATAAAGTACCATCAAGTGATGAGGGTGATGTATTTACAATAAATTCTTATAATAAAGATAGATATTCTAATGATATACCAACATTGGCTAATGGCATTAGAGCAACAGATACTTTAGATTTTAGACCAAGAGTATCTGAATTTACTAGCACTGACAAATCACCATTTGCGTTTACAAGTAGAGATTTTAGTGGTAATGGTGCTACTTCAACTTTGGTAGTATCATCCGAAGCTGATTCTGAAGTTGGATATAGTTACTATTTGTCAAGAATTGATAAATTAATTCTTACTCCAGAAGAAGATCTTGATGGTAATGTGGGTAAATTATCATTAATACAAGGTGTTTCTTCATTAGACCCTAAAGAACCTGTATTAATTGATGATGCAATGCATATTGCATCAATTCATCTTCCTGCATATTTGTATCATGCATCAGATGCAAAAGTAACTCTTGTTGATAATAAGAGATATACAATGAGAGATATTGGAAAATTGGATGATAGAGTATCTAATTTAGAAACTATAACAAGTTTATCTTTACTTGAATTAGATACAAAATCTTTACAGGTTAGAGATGCATCTGGAAATGATAGATTTAAAACTGGATTCTTTGTAGATGATTTTAAAGATGCTAGTAGAATGGATAGTAATGATCCAGATCATAAAGTTGACGTTGATGGTTTAAAACAAGAAATGCTTGTTCCATTGGATAGGTATGCATTCCAACCAGAATTAGGTGTTGCAGAAACAGAAGATGTTACTACTTGTGATTTTTCTCAGAATTTGCCATTATTGGATGAAAATTTACAAAAAACAGGAGATTTAATAACCTTAAAATATTCTGAAATAGAATCAGATATTAAAAATGTATTTGCAAGTGATATGGAGAATGTAAATCCATTTACAGTTGTTAAATATGAATGTGATATTAAATTAAATCCACAATCTGATAATTGGACTAGAACTGAAATAATTGATGGTGGAACTAGAACTGTAATAGGAGATACTGCAGGAGTATTTGATGAAGATATAATAACTGGAACAAGATTAGATACTCATATGAGATCTAGGAATGTTAGTTTTGCTGCTGTTGGATTGAAACCTAAAACAAGATACTATCCATTCTTTGATGGTAGAAGTGGAATAGATGTTATTCCAAAGTTAATAGAAATAAGCATGGTGGAAGGATCATTTGAGATTGGAGAAACTATTAGGGGTTATCCTGCGGTACTCCAGAGTACTCCACCACCATGCCTTTTTAGATTTAGAGTTGCACAACCAAATCATAAAAAAGGTGCTTATAATTCACCTAGTATAGTGTTTTTAGAGAATCCATATGATCCAACAGTTAATGTATCAGCATCATATACTGAGTCTTCCTCAGTATTAAATGTAGATCTTGCATCATTATCCAAAGAGGCACAAGGAGATTACTTTGGAAGAATGACTGTTGGAATGAGATTTGTTGGTGAATCTAGTGGAGCAGTTGCAGTACATTCATATAGTATAGCACAAGGTAATCCAATTAGATTAATTTCAGATTCTTATGGTGCTTTATATGGATCATTCTTTATTAGAGATCCATTAACTACTCCACCACCATCAATAAGATTTAATAACGGTACAAAAACATTTAGGATTACATCTTCTGTTACTAATGATAGTACAGCATTAGGTGATGTTGATAATACATCAGCTAGTGTGACTCATGGAGAAGCAGAATATCGTACGAATGGAATTGTAACAACAGTTACTAGAACTTCGGTTACTGTTAGACTTCCAGATCCAGCACCACAACATGGTGATCCATTAGCACAATCATTTACTACTGACGAAAATGGAATGTTCTTATCTTCTGTGGATTTATATTTTGCAGAAAAAGATGATTTCCAACCAATAAGTGTTGAGATAGTAACTGTTGAACTTGGAACTCCAACAAATCAAGTACTTCAAGGTTTTGCTCAGATTCAATTGGATCCACAAGAATTAGATTCTACTGGAACTTCTATCATTAAAACTTCTACTGATGCTTCCATAGCAACTAATGTTAAATTCCCATCACCTGTTTATTTGGAACCAAATACTGAATATGCACTAAGACTTAGAGCAGGATCTACTAATGCATATAAGGTTTGGATTGCTAGAATGAGTGAGACTACCATTGAGACAAAAAATCTTGATGCAGCAAGTCAGTCTATAGTTGGAACACAGTATATTGGTGGAAGTTTATTTAAATCTCAAAATGGAACAATTTGGACACCAAGTCAATTTGAAGATCTTAAATTTACTCTATATCAATGTTCTTTTGTCAATTCAGGAACATTGACATTATATAATCCATCATTGAAATCTAATGATGCTTATACGTTTAAGACAGTAGATAATGCCATAGAGTTATTCCCAAGAAAATTAAAGGTTGGAATTACAACTTCAAATTCAGTAGATCTTCTTACTGATTTAGTACCTGGTGTAAAAATATCTTCTGCTTTAACTGGATCTCCGACAGTTTCCATAGGTGCTACTGGATTCCTTGAGCAATCTGGTGGTCCATTGTTAGTGAACACAGCTGGAAGAGCAATTACTAGTGGTGGTTCTGGATATTCCTTTACTGGTACCCCAACTGTTGATTTGGTATCAATTACTGGTAATGGATCAGGTGCTACTGCTGTTCTAGGTATTTCTGGTGGTGTTATTAATGCAGTTTCTATTGCAAATACTGGTACTGGATATGTAATTGGTGATGTTGTTGGTGTTAAAACATCTAGTTTACCCACAGGTAAGAATACAGGTGAAGGTGCCAAGATTACCGTATCTAATATTTACGGTATTGATACTTTATACTTATCAGATGTTCAAGGAGAAAGTTATGGAACTGGTAATGTTTTAGTGTATACTAAGGCTAATGGTACTACTGTTACTCCTGTAGTAGGAACTGCACACACTACAATACAGAGTTCTTCTGTTCTTGGAGAATTGTATCAAGGTAATGTGATGAAAGTTGAACAGTACAATCACGGAATGACTGCTGATAATAACATAGTTGTATTAGATAATATTCAACCAGATACAATTCCTGTTGCTTTAAATACAGATCTTGGTTCTACTTCAACTACCATATCTGTGGCAAATACATCAACATTTAGTACATTTGAAGGTATTTCTACAAGCACTGGTTATGTGAAGATTGGTAGTGAAATAATATTCTATGATGGTATTGGTGCAGGAACACTTAGTGTTGGTCAAAGAGGTTTTGGTGAGTCTCCACAAGATTCTCATCTTAGTGGATCTTCTGTTTATAAGTATGAATTTAATGGAGTTTCTTTAACAGGAATTAATACTGAACATAACATGGCAGATAATTCTGCAGCATTGAATGCACTTAAAACAATAGATACTTATTACTTAACTGCTGCAAGAGGAGCAGGAAGAGCAAATCTCCAAAATAGATCTACTGGACAGAATCAATTGAGTTTTACTAAAACTTCTTTTGGAGGAGGAGATGAAATAGTAAGTACACAAAATTTCCAGTATGATGCATTTATTCCTTCATTTAATGTTATGACTCCTAATAGTACATCTACTATTAATGCACAATTAAGATCAGTATCTGGAACTAGTGATGGTGGAACAGAATCATCCTTTATAGATCAAGGATATGAAAGTGTTGAATTTAATCAAATTAATAAATTATCTTCTCCACGTCTTCTTTGTTCTAGAGTTGATGAAATATCTAGATTGTCTAATTTCCCTAGAAATAAATCAGTTACTTTATCTGTTAATTTTAATACTAATGATTCCAATATATCTCCAGTATTAGATCTTGATAATGGAGCATTTAGATTATGGAGAAATAGATTAAATAATCCAGTAGCAGATTATGCTAGTGATTCTAGGTCAAATGCATTAACTGGTGATCCACATGCAGCATGTTATATTTCACAAAAGGTGAATTTAGCACAAGAATCAAACTCTTTAAAAGTTTTAGTTGGGGCATATAGACATGCTTCTGCTGATTTTAGAGTTTTATATAGATTATTTAAGGCAGATTCATCAGAAGTTGAGGAATCTTATAAATTGTTCCCTGGATATGATAATCTTGATGATCAAGGTATTGTAAAGAATGTCATTGATCCTGATTTAAATAGTGGTAGACCTGATGTTTTTGTTCCATCTAGTGTTGAAAATCAATTTAGAGATTATGAATTTACTATTAATGATGAGGATAATTTTACTGGATTCCAGATTAAAATTGTTATTAGTGGAACAAACGAAGCAAAACCACCAAGATTTAAAGATCTTAGAGCAATTGCTTTAGCAAAATGATACAAGTTGAAGGTCATAAGCATCTTTATAGGGATGAAAAATCTGGTGCAATCATAAATCGTGATACGCAAGGATATTCTCAATATGTTGCTATAATGAGTAAAAAACAAACTGATGAAGAAGAGTTGAAAAGATTACGTTCTGATATTGACGAAATAAAATCTCTTTTATATGAAGTGTTAAATAAAAGATTATAAATATTTAAAAGTATATTGATTAATAATGGCAGTATATGTATCCAATATAGTAATTGAGCAAGGATTTGACTTTGACACATCCTTTCAATTAGAGGATACTCGTTCTAATTCATTTTTGAGTTTAGCAGGTGCAGCTACAACAGCTATGCTTAGGAAGCATTCGTCAAGTGTAAACAAGGTTTCATTTGCAACTTCTGTCACAGACCCTGATGCCGGGATTATATCTATAAATTTAGTAGCTTCTACTACTGTGAATATAAAACCCGGAAGATATGTTTATGATGTAAAAATAATAACTCAAGATGGTAGTGAATATAAAGCCATAGAGGGTTCAGCACTAGTAAGAGGTGGAGTTACAAGGTAATGCCAAATATTAACGATAGAATTGGTTCACAGAATGTAATTAGAGTCTTATCTAATGCATCAGCACCTCCAACAAGATTAATTAATTTACTTGACGTTGATTCTTCTAGATCATCAGAAAATGGATTAGTTCTTGTATGGGATCATCCAACATCAAAGTTTGTATTATCAGATTTAATTCATTCTACTGCCCTTAAGGTTTCGGGAATATCTACATTTTCAAATATTACAAATTCTACAGGTATATCAAACGGTTCAGTAACAATTGCTGGTGGATTAGGAGTTGCTAAGGATATAAATTTTGGTGGAAGATCTGTTTTTGCAGGAATATCAACATTTAACGGAGATCTTGTTGATATTAATAGTCAAGTAGATATTTTAAAAAGTCTAGTAGTACAATCAAATCTTAATGTAAGTGGTGTTTCAACTTTAGCTAGTTCTGGTGGTATTACTACTACTGGTGGTGATTTGTATGTTGGTGGTGATTTATATGTTAAAGATGATGTGTTATATGATGAAATTAATGGTAGAAATCTTAATGTAACTGGTATCGGTACAATTGCCCAATTAGATATTGGGGGAAATGTACAAGTCTCTGGTATGATGACTATTGGGACATCTAGCATAACATTTGATGGTGATAATGATATTATTAATGTTGGTTCAGGAGTAACTATTAGTTCGGGAGAAGGATTTTCTGCTACTGCTGGATTATCAATTGCAGGTATTGCTACAATAACTGGTGGACTTAACGCAACTTTACTTACTGCTGCTCAATCTAACATCACATCACTTGGAACTTTAACTGTACTTGATGTAGATGGTAATTTGAATCTTACTGGTGCAAGTTATAATGCCAGTTGGATTAAATCATCAGGTTTCTTTAGATTGAATGATAATGCTAAGGCTACATTTGGAACTTCGGATGATTTGCAAATATATCATGATGGCAGTTCCAGTTTTATAAAGGATGCTGGTACTGGCGATCTTAGAATTCAAGGTGCTGCTGATGTTGTAATTGAAGATACATCTGGTGCGAATAGTGCGGTATTTAATACGGATGGAAGTGTAGAGTTATATTGGAGAGGTAGTGGTGCTGGTAAGAAACTTGAAACTACTCAAACAGGTGCAGTAGTAACAGGTATTTTAACTGCTACTCAATTAAGTGGAATCATTGATGGAGGTTCGTTCTGATGGCAAAACCAACAACTAGACAAGAGTTAGTAGATTATTGTTTGAGAAAATTAGGTGCACCAGTATTAGAAATTAATGTTGATGACGATCAATTAGATGATTTAGTAGATGATGCTATTCAATTATTTAATGAGCGTCATTTTGATGGTGTTGAGAGAATGTATCTTAAATATAAATTAACTCAAGATGATATTGATAGGGGAAAGGCAAATAATAAAGCTGGTAGTTCAAATACCGTTGGTATTGTAACTACTACTGCAACTTCTACTGATATACCTGGTTTTGGTGGTCTTATTTCTAATTGGTATGAAACTTCTAATTTTATTCAAGTTCCAGATTCTGTAATTGGTGTAGAAAGAATATTTAAATTTGATACTAGTGCTATTTCTAATGGTATGTTTAGTGTTAAATATCAACTATTTCTAAATGATGTTGCATTTAATCTTGGATATAATGGTCTTTTAAGTTATTCAATGACAAAATCATATCTAGAAGATATTGATATGATGTTAACTACAGATAAGCAAATTAGATATAATAAAAGACAAGATAGGTTATACTTAGATATTGATTGGGGAAGTGAAACTACTGATACCTTTATAATTTTAGATTGTTATAGAGCATTAGATCCAAATACCTTTACTGGTGTTTATAATGATACATTCTTGAAAAAATATCTTACTGCTTTAGTTAAGAGACAATGGGGACAAAATTTAATTAAATTTCAAGGAGTAAAACTTCCTGGTGGGATTGAATTAAATGGAAGGCAAATATATGATGATGCAGAAAGAGATCTTGAAGCAATTCAATCAAAAATGTCTCTTGAATATGAGTTACCACCTCTTGATCTTATAGGTTGATAAAATATGGCATTAAATTCTTATTTTTTACAAGGATCCAAAGGTGAGCAATTTTTAGTTCAAGATCTTATTAATGAACAGTTGCAAATGTTTGGTATAGAAGTTTATTATCTTCCCAGAAAAGTATTTAAGACTGATAATATTATTAAAGAAGTGCAATCATCTAAGTTTGATGATTCATTTATTATTGAAGCATATTTAAATAACTATGAAGGATATAATCCAAATAGTGATGTTTTAAGTAAATTTGGTTTAAGATTAACAAATGAGGTTAGTCTTACAATATCCAAAGAAAGATATGAAGAATTTATAGCACCATTTTTGGAAGGTATGAGTGCTGGTATCAGAGAAGGTAGTATTAGCGAATATACGTTTGAAGATTTAATTACAAGACCAAAAGAAGGTGATTTAATATATTTTCCACTTGGTGAAAGATTATTTGAAATTAAAAGAGTAGAATCTGAGAAACCATTTTATCAATTAGGTAAAAATTATACCTATGAATTAAGTTGTGAACTTTATGAATATGAGAATGAACTTGTGGATACTACTATTGAGGAAGTTGATAATACAGTGGAGGATGAAGGATATATAACACAATTAAATTTAGTTGGTACTGGAATAACTGCAACTGGTGTAGCTCAAAGAGGAACCACAGGAATGATTGGTTTTATTGATGTTGTAAATGATGGTTCTGGATATGTTTCTACACCAACAGTCATAATATCATCTCCACCATCAGTGTCTGGTGTTCAAGCTAAGGCAGTAGCAATAACCACATCAATTGGTGGTATCAATTCTCTTAAAGAGATAGTAATAACTGATCCAGGAACTTTATATGATCCAGATAATCCACCATTAATTATTCTTGAAGGTGGAGGAGGTGCAGGTGCTGCTGTTACGTTTGGAATAGTTAATACAGGTATTACTTCTGTAACTATAACTGAAGGTGGAAGAGGATATGCCTTTACACCAACAGTTACCTTTGCTGGAGTTACCACAGGAGCTTCTGCAAGTGCAACCGCAATTATGAGTCAAGGTAAGATTGTGGATATTAGATTTAATAATACTGGATCTGGATATACTTCTGCAACAAGTGCAGTATCAATAACTGGAATAAGCACTACTGGAATAGGCACTTTCATATATAATGAAATAGTTACAGGTCAGACTTCGGGAGTAACTGCTAGGGTTAAGGACTTTAAGAGGAGAGTTGATATTAATCCAACTTATCCACCAATTGAGTTAAGAGTTTCTTTGAATAGTGGTTCATTCTATGCTGGAGAATCAGTTATTGGTGGAATATCATCTGCTACGTATATTGTAGATTCTTACAGCACTGATAGTTATGATGATCCTTATGACGCTAATAAGGATATTGAAACTGAAGGTAAAAACTTAGTAGACTTTAGTGAAAAGAATCCATTTGGAGAATATTAATGTTAGGTACTTATTATTATCACGAAATTATTCGTAAAACTATTATTGGTTTTGGTACATTATTTAATAATATTTTTATTAAACATGAAGGTATTGATGATAGTACTTTGGATGAAACCAAAGTTGGTCTTGCTTATGGTCCACAACAAAAGTTTTTTGCAAAGATTAGAGAGCAAGCAAACTTAACAAAAGCAGTTGCTATAACTCTTCCAAGAATGTCATTTGAAATGACTTCCATTCAATATGATCCAACTAGAAAATCAGGAATAACACAAACATTTAAGGCATCTGATGGTAGTAAATTAAAAAAAGTTTTTATGCCTGTTCCATATAATCTTGGATTTGAGTTAAGCATATTTTCAAAATTAAATGATGATGCACTTCAAATTATCGAGCAGATATTACCATATTTCCAACCATCATTTAATATTTCAATTAATTTAGTAAGTTCTATTGGAGAAAAGAGAGATATTCCAATAGTATTAGATAATATTTCATTTAGAGATGAATATGAAGGTGATTTTAGTACAAGAGCTGCTTTAATATACACATTACAATTTACTGCAAAAGCATATCTATTTGGCCCTGTTGCTGAGACTAGTGATGGTCTTATTAAAAAAGTTCAGGTCGATTATTCTACTGATACTACTGCATCTGCAAGAAGACAAATGCGTTATGTTGCTACACCTAAGGCATTAAAGAATTATGATGGAGATACTGCTACGACCTTAGTAGAAGATCTTACAACAACCGAAACTAGAATTTCTGTAAATAATTCTACATCATTAACTGCTAATAGTAGATTAGTAATTGATAGTGAAATTATGAAAGTTGTATCTGTTGTGGATAGTACTACTATTATTGTTAAGAGATCATTTGATAGTTCTATTGGTGCTATACATGCATCTGGAACGGTAATTGGTTTATTAACTACTGCTGATGATGCTTTAATAGAATTGGGTGATGATTTTGGATTTAATGAATTTGATGAATTCTTTGATGATGGTAAAACATATAGTCCAACTAAACAAACTGACATATAGTGAATACCATGTCTAGTTATGATCCTATAGATGAAGCACTAAACACAACTAGTGATATTGAAGTAAGTAATACACCAGAAAATGGATGTATTACGAGAAAAGATAGTACAAAAAATATTACAGATGATGTTGAAAAAGATTATGAGTATACCCGTGCTAACTTATATTCTTTGATT
>TARA_B100001093_G_scaffold82403_1_pt1 | contig 30781 bp, 27 predicted proteins | sample TARA_B100001093 | Tara Oceans TARA_B100001093 (sample SAMEA2623116) | marine metagenome | biome: marine biome (ENVO:00000447); feature: surface water layer (ENVO:00002042); material: "saline water (ENVO:00002010), including plankton (ENVO:xxxxxxxx)" | depth 5 m | reverse complement strand
TTCTTCAATGACCATTCCACAACCTGTTTTATTCTTTGTGTTAATTTGATAGATGGTGTCCAGCCTAATTCCTTCATCTTTTCTCCTGAGAGAGAGTATCTAAGATCATGCCCTGGTCTTGATGTATGGAAATCTACCATCTCATACTTTAATTCTTTTCCCTGCGAATCAGCAATTATTTGAGCAAGTTCTAGATTATTAATTTCTTCTGTACCAACAATATTAAACTTTGGGCACTTAGCACCTCCGAAATCTATTTCAAGTTTTATATCTTGCCTAAGTAAAAAGTAAATTGCTTCAGCTACATCCTCTGCATGTATATAATGTCGACTTCCTGGAATCGTTTTTGTTTTATCTGAATGAACTGTAATAGTTTCTCCATCCCTTATCTTTTTTATGCACATAGGAATAAATTTTTCTGGATGTTGTCGTTCCCCAAATACATTCATTGTATGAGTAATGAATACAGGCAGATTATATGTGTTCTCGTATGCTACAGCTAATTCTTCACCTCCCGCTTTTGAAGCACTATAAGGGTTGGTTGAATTATATCTATCATTCTCTTTATAATCTATGCCTTTAGGTGCCGGACCAAAAATCTCATCTGTACTAAAATAAATAAACCTTTCAAGACCTTTATTCTTATTTATAAATCTTGCATATTCAAGTATATTGGCTGTTCCTACTACGTTATCCATAACAAATTCCATAGGATAGTCAATACTTCTGTCTACATGGGATCCTGCGGCTAAATGAAGAATAATGTTTATTTCTCCTAGCTCTTTTTTTATCCACGGATTTATTTCTGATTTTAAATCATGAAATACTATTTTAAGTCTCTTTCTCTCACTAGTCGGAAGTTCTGAGATTACATGGTTAAGTCTGTTTAAGTTTCCACTATAGTCTAGTCTATCAAGAGATATTATTTCCCAATTTGTATGTTTTATTAAGAAGTAAATAAGATGATGTGCAATAAAACCTGCACCTCCAGTTATCAAAACTCTTTTCATAATCTATATATTATCAATATGATTCTTTAATCTATCCTCTGGCTTCCAGTTCAATTCATTTAACATGTCATCATTCTCTCTAAGTGTAAGCTTATAATTTCCTTTTTGATCAGCTATATTAGTGCTTTTACAATCAAATCTATCTTCAAACATTTTAAATAATTCATTAATACTGTAATTCATTCCAGTTCCTAGTTCCCATGCGTCTTCATGTTTTTTATTTGAATCTGCAATTTTAATTAACGCATTGACAATATCAAACACATGAGTGAAATCTCTTCTTTGATTTCCATCCCCAACGATAGGTAGTGGAAGATTTTTTTTAACTTTAGAGCGCCAGATACCGATTACATTGCCATGTTCTTCATCTAGACTTTCATTCGGACCATATACATTATAAAATCTAGCAATTTCTACATTAACATTATACGAGTTTCTATATAACTTACAGACTTCCTCTCCTAGATATTTATACATTGCGTAGGGAGAGTCTGATGGGTCATGATGTTTTGAAGAAGAACCAGCATAAACAACTTTAACTTTATTTTTTTTTGCCCACTCCATAATTTGCATTGTCCCTTGAACATTAACTCTAAAATATTCGGTAGGAGCTTTAAAAGAGGGCTGAACACGAGATTTTGCTGCTAAGTGGATGCATAAATCAAATTTTCCATCAACTTTATCTATTGATTCAATATCTAAATTAATGTATTTAGCTCCCTTGACTTCATTTGATTTTAATCCTGATGAATAATCATCAACTGAGGTAACATTAAAACCTTGATCAATCAATACTTTAATAAGGTTTGACCCAATAAAACCAACTCCACCTGTAACCAATATATTTTTCATTTTTCAAAAATATCAATTAATCTTGTTAGTAGTCTGCTTCTTTCAAATTCTTTTTCATAATAATCTCTCGCATTATTCCCTAATACTTTTCTTTTGCTCGAATTCAGTTTACTAAAATTTATTATTGAGTTGGAAAGAGATAACGGATCCTCAGCATTTGCTGTAAAACCGGAATTTGATTCTTTAATTATTTTTGATCCTATTCCATTTAAAGAAGCTATTATAGGTCTACCACAAGCAAGATATGATTGGAGTTTGCCCGGAATTGTCATTGAAAATATTTTTGTGTCCTTCAGTGATACAAGAAGAGCATCTGCAGAAGCAAAAAAAGCAGGCATATCTTCGGGTGGAAATGAACCTAAAAATTTAAAATAATCATCAAGTGAATATTTCGATATTTTTTCTAGTACTCTTTTTTTATCTCTTCCATCACCAATTATTATTATTTTAAAACTTTTAAGTTTTGTAGTCAAAATTTTAACTGCTTCAATAATTGTATCAAAACTTTGTGCAACACCTATATTTCCTGCAAATACAATATTTAGGCCATCTCCATATTGAGATTTAATTTTACTATCTTTCTCTACTATATTATAGAAACTTTCTGCATAATAAGGGTAAAAAATAATTTTTGAATCTTTTACTCCTTGATTCAATAAATAGTCCTTAAAACTTGGTGATTGAACCAATATATTATCATAAAAATAATAAATTGATTTAGTCATTGAGTTAATTAAAGACAGTACGATTTTATTTTTTATTCCTCCTGCATCTTTTACAGATTCTGGCCATAAATCATGCACCCATAAAAATGGTTTTGCTCTAAATATAAATGAGGCTAGAATTCCAATATACCCTACGGTTATAGGAGAAGGAGCGTACACAAAAATTTTATCAAATTTTTCTTTTATAAAAAATAGTTTAAACGTACCAAAAAATACAAATGATATATAATTAAGAAATAATTTTAGTCCTGATGAATTTCCTCTTGGAATTATTGGAGAACGATAAACTTTGATTCCTTTATATTTCTCATGTGATTTATTAAGGAATGTATAGCCAGAGAAGAAATTGCCTTTCGGGTAATTTGGTTTTCCTGTAACAACTGTAATGTCATGACCTTTTTCCTTTAAGCCTAAACACAAATCATTAATCCTAAAATTTTCAGGATAGAAATATTGAGATATTACTAGTATTCTCAATCTGATTTATTAATTAGATTTAATTGAAACGTCCTTTTTCCATACAGTCCTATTAACATATTCTGTATATGACAAAATGATTTTAACGACCTTTGATGAGACATTGTCAACATTATAGTCATCTACTATTTGTGGTACAATTTCATCCTCATATTGTCTAATAACTACCTCTAAAGATTCGAGTATACTTTCCTTTTCAAGGCCTGACATAATAAGAGTACCTTGATCCATACCTTCAGGTCTTTCATGAGCCTGCCTAATCATTATTGCAGGAAATTTAAGAATTGATGATTCTTCTGTTATTGTTCCACTATCAGAAATTACACACTTAGAAAATTGTTGAAGATTTATATAATCAAAAAACCCTTGTGGTTTTAAAAACTTAATTAGCTTATTTGGCTTGATCTTCTCTTCCATTTTCTCAATTCTATTTTTAGTTCTTGGATGAGTAGATACAACTATAGGTAATTTATATTTTTCAGCTATTGAATTAAGAGATATAAGTAAAGATTTGAGATTCTTTTGATAATCAACATTTTCTTCTCTGTGAGCAGACACTAAAAAATATGATTTTTCTTTTAATCCTAATTCGTTTTTTATGGTACTAGCAGTTATTTCTTTCGAATAATAATTCAGAATTTCTTTCATACAAGATCCAATTTTTATTATGGTACTTGGATCAATTCCTTCAGCGATAAGGTACTGTCTTGCATGATCAGTTAAAGGCATATTTATATCACTTAGATGATCAACAACTTTTCTGTTAATTTCTTCAGGAACTCTTTGATCAAAACATCTGTTTCCAGCTTCCATATGAAAAATTGGCACTTGTTTTCTTTTAGCAGAAATAACTGAAAGACACGAATTTGTATCGCCATATAGAAGAATCGCATCAGGTTTTTCAGACTCAATAATTTTATCTGACTCAAAAATAATTTTAGATATAGTTTCAGCAGCTTCATGTCCAACTGCATTTAGAAAATGATCCGGCTTTCTTATATTAAGATCATTAAAAAATATTTCATTTAGTTCATAATCATAGTTTTGTCCAGTATGAACTAAAACATGATCTGTAAATCTGTCTAATTCACTTATTACTCTGCTCAATTTTATTATTTCAGGCCTTGTGCCAACTATAGTCATTACTTTAGTTCTCATAATAATTAATTTTTATACAAACTTTTATATTTTTCGCAATCCTCCTTAAATTCAGATATTAAATCATCCCAATTTGGCGGATTTATACCTGTAATTTCAGTAAATTTTTCTGAAATTAAAACTTTATTAGACTTATTGTTTGTGTTTTGTTTTACCTCTACGTTAAGGTTAAAAGCATTTGAAAGCTTTATAAGCAAATCAAATTTAGATATTGGGGTTGAAGATATATTATAAATTCCTGACAGATTTAGATTTTTTTTTAAGATTTGGTTAAGTATCATGCCCATTCTAACTGTAGTTATACCAGAGTAAAAAGCTTTACTGTAGCCTTCAATTTTTTTATTTTTATTTTTTTTGAGCCATTCGAATAACTCCGTAAAATTATATAACTCTCTGCCTATCATAGAACATCTTAAAGTAAGAGTGTTTAGACTGTCAACTTCACCCAAAGCTTTTGACTTTCCGTAAATATCATCAGCATCAGCAAAGTCATTATCAAGATAATTTCCTTTATTTCCGCTAAAAACACAATCAGTACTAAAATGAATAAGTTTTTTTGAGTTTAAATTAGCCCAGGAATCAAGTTTATGTGGAAGTTCTGAATTTAGTAATCTTGTATTTATTACATTATCTTCAACCCCTCTTCTAGTTGTAATTCCTGCGCAATTTATAATTATATCTGGGGTAGTGTTATCTAATAATAAATCTAAACTATCAGTAATGAGATTATGTAGTACCATTTTGCCTTTTATAATTCCTACTGACTTTGATGATATACTCTTTCTAGAAGCTAAGATTAATTCAAAGTCCTCCAATGATTGAGCAATCTTATGTCCAATCATTCCATCAGCACCAAGAATTAAGATTCTCATTATTTATAGCCTATTGATGATAACAAGTTAATTAACTCTTGTTTTTCTAGTCTTATTGTGTTAAAAGAGTTAAACTCCTCTGATTTTGGTGCTTTGACTCCTTTAGAGAAATACTTATCATAGTTTAGGTCTCTGTTGTCAGCTGGAATTCGAAAGTAGTCACCTAAGTCTTCAGAAACAATTCTTTCTTCTTTAGATAATAAAGTCTCATGTATCTTTTCTCCATGCCTAATCCCAATATTTTTAATTTTTGTATTCGAATTATAAATAGTTTTCATCGTTTCTGCTAATTCTCCTATAGTTGTAGATGGTGCTTTTTGAACAAAAATATCTCCTGTATTTCCATTTTGAAATGCATATAGAACTAGTTCAACTGCATTGTCTAAAGACATCATAAATCTTGTCATCTTTGGATCAGTAATAGTAATTGGCTTATTATCCTTTATTTGATTATAAAAAAGGGGTATGACTGAGCCTCTTGAAGCCATTACATTCCCATACCTTGTTCCTATAATTTTAATTTTACTACTAACCCTTGACTTTGCAACAAAGACTTTTTCCATTAATGACTTGGATACACCCATGGCATTAATTGGGTATACTGCCTTGTCTGTACTTAAACATATTACTTTTTCTACATTATTCTTAATTGCAGAATTAAGCATATTCTCAGTTCCAATAATGTTTGTTTTTACTGCTTCCATTGGATAAAACTCACATGATGGAACCTGTTTTAAAGCGGCTGCGTGAAAAACAAAGTCAACTCCTTTCATGGCCTGATCCATACTACTTTCATCTCTAACATCACCAATAAAATATTTTATTTTATCATTTTGAAATTTTCTACGCATGTCATCCTGCTTTTTTTCATCTCTAGAAAAAATTCTTATTTCATTAATGTTGGAGTCAATGAATTTGTTTAGTACTGCATTCCCAAATGAGCCTGTACCGCCAGTAATTAATAAAGTTTTATTTTTAAACATGTTGTATTAAATATTTTACAAAAGTATCGATTTTATTTTCAATGATAAGTTCCGATTTCTTTAGACTCTTGTTTGACAGAGAATTAACTATTGCCTCAGAAATGCTGTCTGAAGAATATGGATTAAAAACAATTGATGGATTTACTACTTGTTTAACATATTCTTTATCTGAAGCTATTATAAAGCAGCCTCTGTTGACCGCTTCTATTAGAGGTAGACCTAGACTCTCATTTAAAGAAGGGAATATTAGAAATTTTGATTCTAAATATAACTTAGAAAGTTTTTCCTTACCAACAATCCCAATATTTTCAATTAATAAGTTATTAGGAATGTTAGTTCTATCATATTCAGATTTTTTAAAATCATTATCACTTAAAGTTAATTTTAAATACAATTTACCATGAATTTTATTTGCAGCTTTAATAAATGCATCCATTAGTCTTTTATGATTTTTATGTTTGGATGAATTGCAAACATAAATAAAAGAGTTATTTATTTTTGTACTTAATATTTTATTGGAATCAAAAATCGGATAAACATGTATTTTATTATTTTCAATTCCATAAACCTCATTTAATTTCTTTTTCATTAATTCAGTTTGAACACACCATTCATAGCTTTTGTTCATTTTGCTAATTATATATGTTTTTTTAATCCAATTTTTAATTGATATGGTAAACCCAAGATTTGATTTAAAGGGATTAAAAAAAAGATCATTATGAAAATATACGCAACATGGATTATCAATATAGACAGGTGGAGGCACATTACTTAAACAAAAATAAGACTCAAAGTTTTTGTTTTGTATATAAAAATTTTTTCTTCCTTTCTCACTAGGTGATATTTTTAAAAAATCTATTTTTTTATTTGAATGAACAGGGATAGCATATCTCCTATCTAAAAGAAATAAAAAATAATTTTCAAGATTATGTTCGTAGACATAATTGATAATTAGATCTAGTATTTCTTTACCGCCACCATTATGAATGTAGACTGAATCAAATAGAATTTTCATAATCATCGCTTAGAATAAATTCACATAATTTAAAATCTAACATTGTATCTATATTAATGGTTTCCGTCTTGTCTAAAATCATTGGGTAACAATAATTTGACACAAGAGCCTTTTCTTCAAAGAAATTTTTTGTTAGAATGGCATATATCGAGCCACTTCTTATATATACTTTTGGAAGTTCTTTTCTAGGATTCATGTTTTCAAATCCTTGATCTATATAGTTTTTCAAAAAGTCTCCTTCAATTTTTTTCATTCTTAAAGGATGATTTCCTTCGACATCAACAACAGAAACAACAGAGGTGTATTTATTGCTATTTTTTAGAGTTACAATTGCTTCATCTATAGATTTAACTTTTCTGAATGGAGTGGTTGGTTGAAGTAGAAGAATTATATCATATTGTTCACCCTTATCTTTAAAAAAATTAATAGTATGCTCAATTACATCAAAAGTCAAACTTGAATCTGTAGACAATTCACTTGGCCTGATAAAAGGAACGACAGCGCCTAAGCTTAATGAAATATCTGCAATTTCCTTAGAATCTGTAGATACTACTAGCTTGTCTATTAATTTTGACTTTTTAGCCTCTTCAATTGTGTAAGAAATTAAAGGTTTACCTTTTAAGTTTTTAATATTCTTACCTATGACACCTTTTGAACCTGATCTAGCTGGAATTATTGCAATTACTTTTTTCATCTAAGAAATCTTGTTTTTAAATAATTTATTTTTTTCTTTTAGATATTCACTCAAGTTGTACTTAAATAAATCTAATTGTCTATTCCAATATTTTGAGTCTAAACCTGCTATATGTGGGGTAAGGATAATTTTTTGATTATTTAATAATTTGCTCTCGTTGGATAATGGCTCTTTTTCAAATACATCTAGTGCTGCTGCATTTAAATTATTATTATTAATTGCCAATAAGAGGTCTTCTTCATTTACGGTTTGACCTCTCCCAAGATTTATGAAATTTACATTCTTCATTTTGTTAAATAATTTTGAATCAAATAGATATTTTGTCTCATGACTTAGAGGAAGAAGATTAACAATATAATTAACTTCAGGTACAATACGTTCTAGATCATCAATAGAAAAGTTTTTATAAGTAGACAACTTCGACCTAGAAACTGTGTAAATATCCATATCTAAATTTTCTAAAATTTTTGCAAGTTTTGAGCCTACAGTTCCATATCCACAAATTAAAACTTTCTGGTTTGTCAAGTTTGTAACAGTTTCATAATGCTTGTCAAAATTTTTTCTATCTAAAATCTTATGATATCTTAAATAATTAATGTGTTGCATTCCTCTTGAGAAGCTTGTTATAAAATTTAATGCAAGTTCAACCATTGAATTTGTGAGTAAGCCACTACTATTTGTCATTAATAAATTTCGAGATTTAATAACTTCTAGATCTATAGAATCATATCCAACACAGCCTAAATGAATCCATTTTAAATTTTTGTATTGTTTTATCAGTTTATTATTAATTCTATTTCCAAAATATACCTTTACATTGTCTTTATTATACTCAGAATCTATGTCTTGAAAATTAACATTAGGAAATTCTTTTTTTATTTGATCAATAAAAAAATTTGGAATTGAGTATAATTTAAGCTCTAAATTAAAATCGTGATAAATAGTTATTTTATTCATGTTTTATATCCACTGTTTTCTATATAACTATACTTATTTTTGATTTCATCATTGATATCAATTCCAAAACCAGGATAATTTGAGATTAACAACTTACTGTTTTCAAACTTCACTTTTTCTTTTACGATATCATTAGATATTGCAAATTCAACACTGGGAAACTCATGAATATCAATATTTTTTGATAATACTGCGAGTGTTGCATTTGCATAAAAAGATAATGTACTCCCCCAAACATGGGTGGCTTTATTTTGAAAAGTATTATTTGAAAACTTTAGTAGCTCTCTAAATCCCATCGAATGTGTAGTGTCAACTTGAATTATATCAGCACATTCATTAGATTTTATTCCTTCAAAGTGAATATGTCCAGAATATGCCTCACCCATAGCAACAGGTATATTTGATGCTTTACATAATTTAGTGTAATCCGATAAATCTGAAGGATTAAGTGGCTCTTCAATCCACTCTAGATTATACTTTTCAAGATCTTTTATTTTAGATAAAGCATCGTCAATTGACCATTTATCTTCTAAAGTCCCCATTATAGCATCAACCATAAGTTTATCAGATTTTAGAATATCAGATGCTTTATTAACTCGTTTAATATCTTTATCCCATTCTTGAAGTCCAACTCTCATTTTAAATGCATTAAATCCTAGTTTCTTCATTTTGGTGATATCTTCTTCTATTTCTCTCTCTGAAAACGATACAGAACCCCCACTATAATAACATTTAACTGATTTATTGGTTCCAGCATCAAACAACTGATAAACAGGTTTATTTTGAATTTTTCCAATCAAATCTAATAGTGCAAGTTCTATTCCTGATATAACACTTTGAATAATACCTGAGTGCCCTATAAAAGGAATATTATTTAATTTATCTAGAAAATCTAAAGAACTAAGGCTTTGATCATAAATATAGGGTGATAAATAGTCTACAATATGTGGCACTAAAGCAGGAGCATAAATACCAGAATAAGTTTCACCAAAACCTGATAAACCAGATTCTGATATAACTTCAATAAAACTTAGAGATTTTACTCCTTTTGGTTGTCCAAAAACTTTTCCATCCCCATATGGAGATGAAAGTGTAAAACCTATAATTTTCTTTACTTTTTCATTTGTCTCGATTTTTATCATTTTTCCTCAATATTTAAAGATTTAGAACTGATTCCATATTCATTAAATTTTTCATAAATTTTTTCATAAAAATTTCCATGAAATCTATTTTTAAGAAACTGTAATTTAAATGAAGTTATAGTTATTCTAGAAATATTATTATTAAATAACTTATTTAATGTAACTAAAGCTGTTGAAGTAAAACCAACAATTACTTTAGGGGTAAAAGACTTTTTAATTAAGTATAGCTCTATATTTAAATTAGATTTAATTACTTTAACCCCTTTTATTTTAACAATTGAATTAATGTTACTTATACTCTCCTTTCTACTTGGGAAATATAAAACATCTCTTTTGTAAATATTAACTATTTTTTTTAAATAATTAATATACACATCTTGATAAAGTGTATTTAATTCTACAAATGGTTGACCAATAACCATAACATCATTAGAAGGTTTTAAAACTCCTATTTTAGAATTTAGAAATAACATTCTATTTAAAATTAGTTCAATAGATTCATTTGGAGGTATGTTAAAAATGGTAAATAATTTTATTTTTTTAGGAAATCTAATATTAATTCCAAAAGCTTTGAGAGCTATTGTTCTAAATAATGATTTTTTTAAAATATTTTTATCCGTATTAATATAATCTGGTATTTTATGAACAACCATTCCATCATCGAGAACTATTACATCTTTATATTTAATCTGATCTAGGGCATATATATGAGGTTCTGAGAAAAAATTCCCCAGTAATATATTATCAATAGCTTTATAACGTTTTAAGATTTTTTTTAGCTCAAAATATTGAATTAGCCTTCTACCTTTAATATAATATGTAATCTGAGTATTATAAATATCACACATTGAATTTATTTGTTCTAACTCTTTTTGATTTTGATATAAAACAATAATAATGAAGTTGCTTTTTTTAGTTTGATAAGAATATTCTCCTAAACTAAGGAGTTGAAGTGGAGATGAAATTATAGCTAATGAATTCAATTTAATTATAGTTTAAGTATCTTGTCACATCTTTCAATTATTGACATTTTATGTGATATTAGTATAATTGTTTTTTCACCTTTCAACTGTACAATATTGTTGATTATACTATTTTCTGTATCTATATCCAGCGAGCTAGTAGGCTCATCCAAAATTAGAATTTTTGAATCTTTATAAAGTGAAGATGCAATTCCAATTCTTTGCTTTTGACCTCCAGATACTTTTGCACCCTCATCACCGACAACAGTACTTAGTCCATTTGGAAGGCTTTCTACCCAATCTTTTAGCCCTGATTGATCAAGCACGATATTAAGCTTATCAGAATTTAATTGATTAGGCTCAAAAACAATATTTTTTAATATAGTGTCATCTAGTAAGTATACAGATTGAGGAACATACCCAATTATTGATTGCCAGGATTTGATATTATTGTGAATAGAAACCTTATCACATAGAATGTCTCCACTTTGAGGTTTAATCAAGCCTGTAATTATGTCAATTAAGGTACTTTTGCCTCTCCCACTTTTTCCATAGACTCCAATTAAATCTCCACTATTAATCTTAAAATTTAAGTTATTTAGTAATTGACTTTCCTTATCATATGAAAATGATATGTTGTTAATTTCAATAGATGAGTTGAAACTTAGCCCTTCCTGCTCATTATTTAAGATTTTAACTGATCTTCTCAATTCCTGTGTTTCAGAAAATATATTATCTAATGCCGTTCTGTAATATCTTATGTTTTGCATATTTGTTATGATTTTATTTACAGATGGTAAAAGTTTGAATGCAACTGCTCCAAAAACTGTTAATGTTATTATTAGTGAGTCTGTGTCTTTACCAGAGTATAATAAAAACGTGATAAAAGAAATTATTGAAAAGACTGCAACAAGTTCAAAATAAATTCTAGGAAGTTGTCCAGCAGTTAAATGGTAAGAACCGTATTTTGCTTTAACTTTATTTTCAGATCTATAATAATCTGTTAATTTTTTACTTAGGTCATTCAAAATTATATTCTTAATCGCACCTATACTTTCAAGAATTAATTTTGAAAATTTTTTATCAAGAGATATTCTAATAAGTCCCCACCTTTTCAGTCTTTTATTAAAGGCTGCGAAATAGATAATACTTGCAATTATAAATGTAATTGATAAAATTATTGTACCTGTAGGCTCTACATATAAAATAAATAAATACATTCCAGTAGTTATTAGACTCTCTGCTATTAATCCTAGCAAACTTTCAAAGAATAAAAAAAAATGTAACATTTCTGTTTGGAGATTATGAATTATTCTTGATCTGTTTTTTTCTGAATAATATAAAAATGGTTGATTTAAATATCCCATAAACAATCTATTGGAAATATTCATATTTAATTCAGATGCTATTTTTTTTTGTTTAAATGTTACATATATCTGAATTATTGATTTAACTATAAAAATTAAGACCAGCAATATCAGGAAGAACAATACTATATCAATATTATATTTTGACAGATAAGCGTTGGTTGTATATAGATAAGGTGATGAGTCTAGATAATCTACATCGATTAATAAAGAGACTGTCGGGATCAAAACGGCAATACCAAATAGCTCAAATATCATCGTAACAAATATTAAAGATATTAGGATAAGAGATTGAGACTTTTCCTTTTTATTAAACAAAAATAAAATCTTTGAAATCATTTTTTAATCACGTAATAATTAGAGTCAGGGTCTTTGTAGCTATTAATTATTGAGTCTATCACTTGATGAGTCGATAAATTAATTTTGAAATTTAATTTTTCTTGCGCCTTTAAGGTATTCGCAAATCTAATAGTGATTTCATCATAGTTTCCAAAAACTTTTTGCTTTGGGGTAAAGACTATTTTAGAATTAGAATCAGTTTTTTTGACAATATATTCTGCTACACTTTTAACGGTAGTTTGCTCATCTGTACCTAAATTAATTATTTCATTATGAACAGATTTTAAATTTTTAGTCATTGATGATAAACCTTGAGCTATATCAATTGCAGAACTAATGGATCTAGTCTGTAAACCATCTCCATGAATATTTAAATCAATACCATTTAATGCATTATATATAAACAAGGGAACATGTCCAGCTGACCAAGAGGGTTTTGATCTTTCAGAGGCACAGCCAAATATTCTAACTACACTAGCCAATAAACTTGACTGTTCTATTTCATTGAAGACATATTGCTCAGAAATTAATTTAGACATAGCGTAGGAGTATCTTTCATTAGTTGGAGGCCCAATAGTAATCTTTTCCGACTCTAAAAATTCTTTAGAGTTACCATAAACATCTGAAGTTGAAGTAAAAATTAAAAAACATTTATTTTTAATAGAATATTTTACAATTTCCCTGGTCATAATATAATTATCATCAATAACTTTTGATGATTTTACAACTCCTCCCCAAGGTTTCTTCATTGATGCCAAGTGAAATATTATATCAAAATTACTATCAACAAATATTTTAGAAATTTCTTTTATGTCTTTCTTATAAAATTTAAATTTTTGATTAGAATTTGCTTTTGATAAATTGTTAATAGTCCCATAAATTAGATTATCAATGCCCACTACATCATGGCCTTTTTCTAAAAGAAAATCAACGAGATGACTACCGATAAGTCCTGCACAGCCTGTTACTAAAGTTTTCATAATATTATATTTTTTAAAGGACCCTCCTCAAGTCTATGATGATAAAATTTTTCAATTAATGTTCCGTTATAGTTATTAATCTTTATTGTTTCGTGAGCATTAAGTGGGTCCCAGCCCCATCTTTCAATCCAATGATTATCAAACATTTTTCCGAAGTGATAACTGTTCCCCTCTTTGGCAGAAGTAGCAGAATTCCACGGAATACCATATTTTAATTTTAAATACTGATTATTAAAAGTATAAAGATCAGGGATTATCAAACATGGAGTATTTTTTGAATTAAATTGCATTGCTATATCAGGAAGCCATAAATGAAAATGAAATTTATCTGTCGGCTTTATGATTCTATTCCACATCTCTACATTTATACCAATAGATGCCCACATTGGCAGTTCAACAATAAATGGTTTTTTCCAAAGCTTATTTCTTAAAATTTGGTATCTTCTTCTCGGGCAGAGCCACATACTTCCTGGATAAATTATTTTTTGAAAATGAACTAGACCAATCATTCCTAAAGGCTTAAAACCAAGTAAATATTTATAATATGATAAAAGTGTATATGAACCATGGTCAAGATTGTTAAATCCAATTAATCCAAATTCATTTAGTTTACCTTTTGAAATATATTCTGAAATCTGATGAAAAAAATTTTTAGTTAAGGGATAGTTATCATGCTGGAAACATATTATCCATTTACAATCTGGTCTGTTACTATTTATAAAATCAATCAAAGTTTGAGTCGCTGATTGTACTCCTCTACTTTTATTTTCTAAGAATTTTACTCCTTTTTCTTTACAAATTAACTGTCCTTTTATTTTTTCTTCTTTTTTAGAGTTATCATCAATATTAATAAATTCAAAACCTTCAAATTTTATGTTTTTAAAAACCTCATGCTTTAACATATCATAGTTATTCCTCGAAGACACATATATTATTATGTTTTTTTTATTCATAGCTTAATAAAGATTCAGTTATATATTTACTTGCATTACCCTCTCCCAATATGCCTTCAATAAAATTAATATTCATAGATTCGAGTTTATTAAATGAAGTTAAAATTGAAGTTGTTGTTGGTCTACAGTTAATAGAAACTCCTGCTTCATTTAGCTCTGGCCACACCGGATTATTTAGAATAAAGAGGCTCTTTTTTTTCATCCAATAAGCTTCTCTTACTAATCCTCCACTGTCTGTAAGGACATACTTAGAGCCTTTAACTAGTCCCATGAAAGTTAAATAATCTTTTGGTGTGTCTAAATTAAAATTCAAATTAATTTTATGTTCTTTAATAATATTCTTAGTTCTTGGATGAACAGGAAACACTATTTTGTATTTTTCACTCAATATATTTAAAGCATTTAAAATATTTTTAAGGCTTTTTAACTCTGTATTACTTGCTCTATGACAAGTTATTAATATATAATTTTTTATGTCAGGCTCTATAAATTTTGATTCAAAAATTTTTAAACAGTCATACATAAGATCTCCAGAAACTTCAATCTTAGAGTCAAAGTTCTTATGACCTTCATCTACAAGATTATTTAATGTATGTTTTGTATTGCAAAAAAGTAAGTCAGAAATTCTATCAGCTAAAATCCTATTTATTTCCTCAGGCATTGAATTATCATGATTTCTAACCCCTGATTCAATGTGCACAACCTTTATTCCAAGTTTTTTTGCAGCAATTGCCCCTGCTAATGTACTATTTGTGTCTCCATATATAATTAAAAAATCAAAACTATTATTTAATAATATTTTCTCAATCTCCTCAATCATTCTTCCAGTCATAGCTCCATGAGATAGATTATTAATATTTAAATTATAATTGGGTTTAGGAATTCCTAATTGGGAAAAAAATACATCAGACATTATCTTATCAAAGTGTTGGCCAGTATGAAGTATTTCTTGATCAATTTGATTATTAGACATCTCAAGGTATAAAGGCAATAGCTTCATAAATTGAGGTCTTGCACCAACGACGTGTAATACTTTTATCATTTATTTATAATTTGTTCAACTAAATCAATTGCAGGTAATGTTTCTTCAAGATTGAATCCATTCCCATTAATTATTTCTTTATAGGATTCGTTATGTAAATCCGTAAATCCTTCTGAGAAATTAAATTCCTTTTTATCAATAGTTAAACTCCTCATTGGCAACCAATCATCATAAGGTAAATCATTATGATCAATACTTAATTTAAATTTAACATCAGCTTTCTCTAGTTTTAAGAGTCCTTCTGTACTCTTTTCTCCTAGCTCAACACTATGACTAATAGGCTTCCCAAAAATCCAAATTAACATATCAAAAAAATGGATACCAATATTAAACAGAACTCCTCCAGATTTATCAAAATCTCCTTTCCAAGAATAATCATACCATTTACCTCTTGGTGTTATATAATTGAGCTCCACAAAATGTCTATTTGTTGTTGAATTCAATGATTTTTTCATTTCTTTAATTACGGGATGTAATCTTAATTGAAGGATAGAAAAAACTTTTTTTCCAGATTGTTTTTCTATTTGTTGTAGCATTGAAATATGTTCTTTTTTTATTACTAAAGGTTTTTCACATATAACATTACAATTATTTCTAAGTGCAAGTCTAATATGTGAGTCATGAAGATAGTTGGGAGTACAAATGGAGACATAGTCAATTTTATTGTTTTGAAATTCAAATCTATTTAATTGTCTATCAAATCTTTCTATTTCTTTAAAATATAAGGAATTTGGGAAGTACTTATCAATATAGCCAACATTATCATTGGGATCACACATCATCATTAGATTACAGTTATTTGTTTTTATTGCTTCAACATGTCTCTTAGCTATATAACCAGCAGCTCCAATTAATCCAAAATTTTTCATGATATATTTTTTTTATAATTAGTAAAAGTTTCTTTAAAATCACTCAAGCTTTCAAATGGTAGTGATGAATCATAGGGAAAGTTTGTGGAATCAATTAGTGAGAATTTTTTATTTAAAACTTGTAAATAAGTTGATTTTATCATTTTTAATTGAGTATTATATGATTTAGCAGAAATATCAAATATAGTATCATCTTGCTCAACATCTATTTGTTGTTTTTCAATTAAATAACCAGAGTCAACCTTGTTATCGATTAGGTGTGAAGTGACAACAATTTTTTTGTTTAATTTTATAGACTTAAGTACAGAATTCAAACCTCTAATTTCAGGGATATCTCCAGGATGAAAATTTATTATACCTATTTTAAAAATATTGATTAGTTCTTTGGATAAAACTCTAGCTCCAGAAATCATTCCTATTTCAGGTTTTAAATCTTTTAAATGATTTATTACCTCGCTTGAATTATGGTCTGCAATCATATAGGGGATATTTAAGCTATCTGATATATCCTTTGGATGAAGTAAAGGGTGATTTTTCACTTTAGTTCTAAATGGATTAGATTGAATATTTAAAATCTTTTTATTCTCAGCTATTATTAAGTCAATTTTAATGTCATTAACTAGACAATGAAATATAAAATCTGAAGTTTTTTTATGTTTAAAATTATACGAAAATAAAATCATACTTTTTTCTAATTAAACTTATCCTATTCCCTTCCATGTTGCACCATTTTTTGTGTAAAAGTGATTTATAACTAAATCTGGATCATATAGGAATTTTTTATTATTATCAACCATGGCTTTTATCCAATATCGATCTTCTTTGCTTCCATATTTTTCATCGAACGGAAAATTCTTTAAAGTTTCTTTTTTGAAAAATGAAAAAGCATTATGAAAAAAGTGTCTTTTTTCAAGGTCTGAATACATGTTTTCTATTTTATTATCTCCAAAATGAGTCCAAATATATCTTGGTGTTATTCTTTTACCCATATATATAGGTATCTGTTTTCCAAATACAGCAATGTTTTTTTCTAAACTTTTTTTCACCGAATCAAAATTGAGTTCTAGGATTTGTGAATGAGCAGATAATATCATAATATATTCATTACTAGATTCGCTTACCCCAAGGTTAATTGCTTTCCCTGGTGTATAGTCCTTGTTTTTCAAAACCTTTATACTAGTTCTATCATTAAAAAACTTTACAACATCTAAAGAGTTATCTCTGGATTCATTGTCTATTATTATTATCTCTGGATTGTTGAAAAAGTCTAAACATGACTGAATTGCATATCCAATATGTTGTTCTTCATTCTTATTTCTAATTATTATACTTATGTTATCCATTGAACCTTCCCTCATAATTAATTCTTGAATCTTTTTCACCTTCTTGAAAATCTAAACCATAGTCAATAAACATCTTCTCTCTGTTTTGAATAAATAAACTTAAATCATGTAATTGTTCAGGTAAAATTGCAAATTTATTGTCTCTTCCAGGAAGATCATTGTCAATTGTAAAATGTTTTTCAATTACCTCTGCACCTACTCCAATTGCAATTTTAGCAGACTCAACACCCTGAATATGATCACTATATCCAACACTATTATGTATTTTCATTAGCTCTAACATCTTTTTAATATTTGCATTTTCATAATTACATGGATACATTGATACACAATGCAATAGTGTTAAATTAGATTTACTATATAGTGATAGTGATTGTTTTATTTCATCAAAAGTTGATGTTCCACATGACATAAATACTCTTTCAAAGTTTTCATCACAAAATTTTATTAATTCAGTATTTCTTGATTCAAAACTTGGGATTTTAACTGATTCACATTCTAATTTTTTTAGAAGCTTAGCATCATCAATACTAAATACACTGGACAGAAACTTTATTTTATTTTTATCACAATGATTCATTAATTCAATATGTTTACTTTCAGATAGTTCAGCTTTCTCATATATTTGTCTTCTACCATCTATATCCCATGATCCAGGTCTCAACCTATCAACAGACCATGACTGAAATTTTGCATAAGAGGCTCCGTTTTTACTTGCAGATTCAATCATTTTTTTAGCTAAATCCATATCACCCACGTGGTTCCAGCCAATCTCTGCAATTACTTCTATATTATTTATTTTTTTCATATTTATAATCTTATATCAACCAGATCCTGATTTAAGAAAGCCTTAATATCAAAAACTACTGAATGTTTATTTTTAATTTGTTTTAAATCTATATCTTTAAATTTATCATGAGCTACAGCGAGTATAATTCCATCATAAGTTTTATTATTTAAGCTTCTGACTAATTCAACCTTAAAATCCTTCTTTACCTCTTTGATTGAAGCATGAGGATCATAAACTTCAACTGATATTCCATGATTCTTTAAATAACTGATTATATCTGGTATTTTTGTGTTTCTTATATCAGGACAATTTTCTTTATAAGTAATTCCGAGAATTAAAACTTTAGAGTTTTTGAGTTTTATTTTTTTCTCATTAAACTTATTTATCAATTTCTGTCCTACAAAACTTCCCATATTATCATTTACTTTTCTACCTGATAGGATTACATCTGGAGTATAGCCTAGTTTTTTTGACTTGTGAACTAAATAATAAGGGTCAACGCTTATACAGTGTCCTCCAACTAGCCCTGGTCTAAAATTTAAAAAATTCCATTTAGTTGATGCCGCATTTAATACATCAGTTGTATCTATACCCATTTTATCAAATATTATAGCAAGTTCATTTACAAAAGATATATTTAAATCTCTTTGTGCATTTTCTATTGCTTTGCTAGCCTCAGCGACTTTTATTGAAGATGCCATATGAGTTCCTTTTTTTACGATTGAGGCATAAAGTTGATTAACTATATTAGCTACTGATGGTGTAGATCCTGAAGTTACTTTTATAATATTTTCAATTTTATTTACTTTGTCTCCAGGGTTTATTCTTTCAGGAGAATATCCACAATAAAAGTCCTTGTTATACTTTAATCCACTTGTTTTTTCAAGAATTGGTACACAATCTTCCTCAGTGCACCCTGGATAAACTGTACTTTCATATATTACAATATCTCTTTTTTTTAGTATTTTACCAATGGATTCTGATGCAGATAAAAGAAATGAAAGGTCAGGTAGTTTATCTTCTGTTACAGGTGTTGGAACTGTAATGATAAAAATGTTACAGTCTTTTAAATTATTATACAAAGAAGTTATTTTTAAATTTTTATTTAAAGCTTGTTTTAATTCATCTTTAGTAACCTCGTTAGTATTATCTATATAATTATTTAAATCTTCTATTCTCTTATTATTAGTATCTACAGCCAATACTTCAAATTTCTTTGAGAATGAAACAGCTAATGGGAGTCCTACGTAGCCAAGTCCTATTATTCCAATTTTATAGTTCTTATCTTCCAATAGAAAAGTATTTATTTGTTATTTTATTCATTGAATTTTTATCAAGAAGATTTCTTCCGTCCATAATAATATATTGTTTCTCCATCATTTTTATTAATTCCTTCCAGTTAAATTCTTTAAACTCATCCCACTCTGTTAAAATAGAAATAGACGAAGCATTATCAAAGCATAGTTTATAGTCATCCACTACGTGAACATTCTTAACTATTAATTCAATATCTGATTGTGAATAATTATCTGATTTAAATACCATCTCTAAATCATTATAAACTCTCTTCTTACTAACCTTAGGATCATAAACATATATTTCAGCTCCCTCATCTAATAAATCTTTTGCAATATAAATAGATGCTGATTCTCTTGAATCATTTGTGTCTTTTTTAAAAGCCCAGCCTAGAATTCCTATTTTTTTTGATTTAATAGTTCCATTAAGCTCATTAATAATTTTTTTTGAGAAGCGAGTTTTTTGATAATTATTAATTTTTATAACCTCATACCAAAAATCAGCTACCTCATTTAGACCATAGTGTCTAGATAGATAGACTAAATTTAAAATATCTTTTTGAAAACAAGAGCCACCAAAACCTACAGATGATTTCAAAAATTCTTTTCCAATTCTTTTATCATGGCCCATTGCGTTTGAAACCTCTTCAATATCAGCTCCAGTCTTTTCGCATAGAGCTGATAAACTATTTACTGACGATATTCTTTGAGCTAACATTGCATTTGAAGCTAGTTTTGATAATTCAGAAGACCATACATTAGTTGTTAGTATTTTCTCTTTTGGAATCCAGTTTTCATAAATACTTACAAGAGCTTTGGAGGCTTCATTTCCTGATTTTGTTTGCTCACTCCCAATTAAAACTCTATCTGATTTAAACAAGTCTTTGATTGCTGTTCCTTCAGCTAAAAATTCAGGGTTAGAAATCACTTCAAAGTTAACACCCTTTTGCCCGTTAAGTGAAAGTATTTCCTTGATTTTTTCTGCAGTTCTAACTGGTAAGGTTGATTTTTCAACAACTATCTTATCTGAAGTTGCAACTTGACCAATGGTTTTTGCACAATTTTCAACATAGGTTAAATCTGCTGCCATTCCTTTTCCCTCTCCGTATGCTTTCGTTGGAGTATTAACAGCTAAAAAAATCATTTCAGACTTATTTACAGCTAGATCTATATCAGTAGAAAAAAATAAATTTTTGTTTCTTGTCTTACTGATAATTTCTTTTAAGCCGGGTTCATAAACTGGAATTTTATCTAGATTTTTATGATTCCAAAGATCAATCTTTGATTGATTTATATCAACTACGTATACTTTAATGTGAGGGCATTTTAAGGCAATTACAGCCATTGTTGGTCCACCTACATAGCCAGCTCCAATGCAACAAATTGATTTTACTTTCATTTTCTTTTATTTAATATCCATGAAGATGATTGAATCTTATCACCAAGGTTGTCTACCATTTTTATTCCTAGTTTCTTACAAATGTCAGTTTCAGGTATTGTTAAGTTATTTTGATCCCCTCCATTTCCAAAAATTAAATTGTATTTATCAGACATTTCTGAATTTATTTTTTCAATTGTTTTAATTACTGTTCTGTCATTATCTACAGAAAGGAAAATTTTATCTACAACTATAAGATTTGAAATAATTAAACATCTTTCCTCCTCAAGCATAAACTCCTTGGAGCCTTTTAATTTTCTTTGAATATCATTGTTAATTATAACAAATAATTCGTCTGCAATGCTTTTAGCCAATTTAAAGTACTCTAAATGACCTTTGTGCAATGGATTAAAATATCCCGAAACAATAATTGCTCTTTTTTTCATTCTCTATTATAATCATCCTCAATTCTTACTATGTCATCCTCCCCAAAATAAGTGCCAGTTTGAACTTCAATAAATACTAACTTCTTTAAACCATTATTTGCTATTCTATGTTTTACTTTTTTTGGAATTTTTATATTATCTCCTTCAACTACATTTCGATTCTTTTCGTCAAGAGTTAAGGTTCCTATTCCTTCAATAATAGTCCAAGATTCTGATCTTTTTTCATGGTATTGATAGCTTATTCTCTGACCTGAATCAATTTCAATTCTCTTGATTTTATAAAAAGGCTCATCATGAATAACATAATATTTACCCCAAGGTCTATTTGTTTTTTCAATATAATTCATACTAATTATTTTTATATAGGATAATGCTTGTTTGATTAGAAGAAAACTTTGAAGATAGATAGAAAGTAACTTTTCTATTAATTAATTTCTCAATTTTTACCTCTAAATTTTCTATGTAGTCCATATTTAGATTTTTACCAATTAAAAATATCTCAATATTTCCAGAATCAATTCCTTTAGCATAATCTCCTATTAATAAAATTTCTTTAACATTTCCCATTTTATCTAAAACAGTTTCAACGATGTCCTCTAAACCTAAATGTTTCATAACAACTCTTTTCATTGTATCATAAAGAGGATGTTTAATATTTACATTGTACTCTACTTTATTGTCTTGTTTATTTTTGTTTAAATAGCCAGCTTCATAAAGATGGTTTAGTTCTTTTCTTATTGAATTGGTTGATTCACCCATTTCAGAAGCAAGTCCATTTAAATGACCTTTATTTGCTTGTGAAACAAAGAATTTAATCAATAGTCTTAAACGAGTTTTAGATGTAATTAAATTTTCAAGCATGATAATAAGTAACAAAAGTACTTATTTATTTGTAAATTTCAAAATACTCACAATTGATTAAATTATTTGTAGTAATTTTATGTAATGACAGATACAATATTTGTTGCAATTATAACTTTTTTAAATACATTCATTCTTTTAAGAATATTCCAATCAATATTTCTCTCTGAAAACATAAAAGACAGAATTAATAAAAGATCATCTCATAAAGTAATTGCAACAAGATCTGGTGGATTAGCTATAATAACTTCTATATTTATTATTTCCACTGTTTACTACATTTTTGATACAACTATTTATGATTTTTCTTTATTTATTCCAATTTTATTATTGGGGGTAATTGGCCTCTACGATGATGTTTATAATTTGGATTTCAAGCTTAAATTTATTTTTCAAATTATTGCAGCAAAGATAATCATAGATTCAGGATTAATTCTAGATAATTTTCATGGACTATTAGGGATTTATGAAATTAATAGAGCATTGGCTCAAGTTTTAACAATTTTTATTATTTGCTCTATTATTAATGCCATTAATTTTATTGACGGAATTGATGGACTAGCAGCATCTATTTTAATTTTATTCATTTCATGCTTTGAGTTTTTTTCCCAATATGATACAGAGCTAGTTTATTTATCTGTAATGATAATTTTTTCGTTAATCCCATTTATGTTTTATAATTTTAGAAAAAATCAAAAGGTTTTTTTAGGAGATTCAGGTTCGCTTTTTTTGGGTGGTTTAGTCTCAATATATGTACTTAAAGTTTTATCAAACGATTATATAATTGAGTCAGAATATGATATTAATAAAATTCTTTTTGTGATATCAATATTGTCTTATCCTATTGTTGACTTTACTAGAGTAATCCTAATAAGATTAAAAAATGGTAATTCTCCCTTTCATGCAGATAAAAATCATATACATCATATATTATTGAAAAAATACAATGACAATCATAAATATGTAGTTTTAACTATTTTTTTAGTTAGTATCATGACAATGATATTAATCCAACTTTTCTTTTGATATTTTTTCTTTTAAATCATTTAAAAATTTGTTGGACTGATTTGATAAGCTAGAATCAATAAGTCTTAGGAATACCTTTTTATCTAAGTTTTTAATTTGACTATAATAGTTAAAATATAAATTAATAATATCAAAATTTAAATTATCAATTTCTGGGAATATTTCTATAAAATCATCTTCCGAATTGAGGTAACTGATTAACTGAAAATATAAATCTGCATACTTTAACTCATTATTATTATCTAGATATAACCTTTTTGCAATAATTTTGGCAGACTCAAACTCATTATTTAGTAAATGTGCAATAATTTTCTGCTCATAATTATAATCAAGAAAGGGGTTATTTTTAATGCCTTTTTCTAAATGATATATAGCTGGCTCATAAAGTCCTTCGTTTATGTAATACCTTGCTAATAGTGAACTAATAGGTAAGGTATTTGATGCAATATTTGGAATAGTATATTCTATCTCTTTTATTTCATCTAAACTTAAAGAGTATTGTTCATTATACAGGTCATTTAGTAGTATTTTTTGATCAACTAATGACTCTGTCTCTTTTATTGAAATAAACAAAGAGGCAACAATCAATAAAGAGGCTATTACTATGATAGGTATATTATTTATTTTTTTTTGAATTAAATCATCTCCTTTAACAAAGCAAAAAATTACTATGAAAGAGATAATCTCTTGAGGTCTATAAAAGGGAAAATTAATACTTGAATCAACTAGCATTACTAATATTGATAATGTAATGTAAAAACCTATTTCCTTTCTGCGATAATCTTTGTACAAAGATCTAATTACTATAAGGAATAATAAAAGATATGATACAAGGCCAAAATATCCCATTTCACTTATTATTTGTATAAAATCATTATGAGCATAATATGGGACTATTAAAGATTTATCCTTAGAATTAAAATATTTTAAAGACTCTAGTTTCCACATACCCAATCCAAATCCATTAATCGGATTATTCTTAATCATCTCACTTGATATATCTATATAATTAGCTCTATTTTGAAAAGATTCATCAATTACTATTGTGCTTATTGACAACTGTTTATTTTTTAAATAAATTGAAAAGTTTTGATAATAAAATCCTAAGAATAAAATAAGAGCAAGAGATTTTAAGGAATAGCGCTTAATTGAGTTAAGATCTTTTGAAATTATATTTTTTATAAGTATAGATAAATAAAATGCAAATAATAAAAAGATTGCAGATCTGCTTTCAAGAAGAATTATAGATGCAGCAGAGATTAACTCAATGAATAACAAAAAAGAAATTTTTCTTTTGTTGATGTGAGATAAATAAAACAAAAATGGCAGTTTAATTAAAATTGAAAAAGAACTTATATTTCTATTTGTTGATATTCCAGTATATGTTTGTAAACTATAATTTAAAAAATAATCAATAATAAAGTAGAAAACTTCTATAGATAAGCATGAAATCAAAAAAATTAAAAAATCTTTCTTGTAATTATCATTATTAATAATACTAACTCCAATAAAATATGAGGTAACAATAAGTATACAGATTTTTGATATTGATATTATTGATTCAACTTGATTTGTTGCAGAAACAAAAGAAATTAAACTTGCTAACAAAAAAATAGAAAGAGATATAGTAATCCAGTTAATAATTAAATTTTTAATTAAATACCTGAAAAAATAAATTAAAAATACAAGATTTACTAGGGATAAGACCATCCACCTTAATGAAAAACTATCTATCAAAAAAAAGTTTGGGACTATACTAGATATTAGTACAAATAAGGGATAGAACTTGATAAAATATTTAGAAAAAAAAATATTTTTATTGATTAGAATCTCCACAATAAATCCCAATTAATTTGAATGACTCTCTATAGTCAAACTTACTAGATTTAATAGCATACTCACATGCAATAGTTTTATTACCTAATTCACCATAAGACTGTGCAATAACAAATTCTGATTTTCCACTGCCAGGATTAAGTGAGTCTATTACTTTAATTAAATTTTTAATAGCCTTATCATAATATCCACTTTGAAAATAACTTATACCCGCATTTTCAAAATAACTATACTCTAGAGGGTTATACTCTCCTGCTTTCTCATAGGTTTCACCAGCAGATTTAAAATCACTATTTAAATACTTAGCTTCAGCCTCACTATCTAATTTTATAGATTCGTTAACATTGCTTTGTCCTAGTAAAACATAATGAGCTGCAAGCCTAATTTCCTTAGTAATATTTTCTTTTTTATTTAATGTTTTTCTTGCAATTTGTCTACCATATTCCGTTATTTTTGATTCATCAGTGAGTAAAGAACTTAAGTAATATTTAGTAATATCTGGTACTGCTCTACTCTCTACGATTTTGTATATTGAATCCAGTCTATCATATTCATTAGTGTAGACATATGCACGAGCTAAGTTTATAAAGTGTTTTTGATTATTGGGAATTCCAGTGAATGCTTTTTCAGCAAAATACACTATGCTATCTTTAATTTGTAACTCCCAATATAGGTCTGACTTTATCATTTCATTAAACATAATGTAAGGGTTATCATTTATGCTTTCATTTAATAATTCTAAAGCCTCATTAAATCTTCCGCCAAGAATGTAGTATCTAGCTACTACTCCTTTAATTGGTAAAGCTGATAGTGATAAATTGGGAAAGTCTGTGTTATACCCAAGAAATCTTGTGGTAGATTCTTCGTTATATGTTCCTGAGTCCATATCATTATACAAGATATATTGAACTTCACTTGACTCGTTAACTAAGTATTGAACATAAGTAGTCAACAATGAAATTAATAATAAGACTATACTAATTATCCTCATTTAGTGAGTTTTTATTGATATGGAATAATGATAAAATTAAAGCTAAATAAAATAATGTTGACATTCTAATTGCGGGGAAATTGATATTAGAATCAACAATAAAAACAATTAGCGATGAACTCAAAAACAGAGCAAACATTGTACTATTATTTTCAAAAATTACTTTTCTAAATTTAAAAAAAGGGAATAGATATATAAACAAATACAAAAGTAAGCCAATTAAACCGAGCTCAACTAGAACTTCAAGAAAATCATTATGCATTGTATATGGTACAACGTAACTTATAATATTGTTTTTATCCCTGTTAATGGATTCTATTTTCCAATTCCCATAGCCAACCCCTATTAAAGGATTTGAAAAAAATTGATCGATTGAATGGCTGTAATATCTTAAACGAGTATTTGTTGAAGTTTCAGCAAAATCAATACTCTGTATTCTTTTTACTGCATTTGAAGAATTTTCTGATCCAATTGAAAACAAAGTTATTGAATATGATATAAATAATGAAAACAGTAAAATACTAAAGCCCGATTTAAATAATTTAAAAGATTTAAATTTATTTATAATTAAATGAAGTAGATAAAATATTAATAGTGATAAAAGTATTACATATGCAGTCCTTGAGGCTAATAAAAACACCATGTAAAGAGTTAATGTTAAAATAAAAAAGCTAAGATTTTTAATAATTTGTGACTTAGAATTTATAATTGTATAGATAACAAAAGGTACTTGTAAAAGGTAAACTGCGCTTGTAACATTTCTGTTACTAAAAAGGCCAATTAATAAGTTATTTAATTCGAAATTATATTCTCTATATTCTAAAACTTGAAAATAACTTGAATAGGAAAAGGAAACCTGAACTAATAAAAGAATGGTAATAAATAGTGTAATATGAATTTTTTTATAACTCTCATGTTTTAAAAAAACCGATAGACATAAATATAATAGAAAGAAATTGACAAATAAGGAACTTCGAACAATAACCTCGGTAGGGTTAATCGCATAGAAATATGATAGTAATGCCCATAGTGTAAATATTATGCCAGCAATGGAAGTTTTTGATTTAATTACTTTCTTTAAAATATTTCTCAATTCGTCATACGACAGAATCACAAATAAAGAAACCGAATTTACAATACTAAATGATAGTGACCTCCATGTATTTAAATCAAGTAATGGACTTGTATTTGGAGCAAAAAGAGATACTAAATATAATCCCAGTATAATCTTTATAACAGTTCCTAACCTCATGGTTCAAATATAAGCATAAAAAAAACCCTCTCCGAAATGAAGAGGGTTAATTCTTATTAGATAATTAAATTATCTATTATATAATCTCAAGATTATAGCCATCCTGTTCTATCAGTAACAGCAGCAGCTTGAGAAGTTGATGTAGTCGCATCAGAAATTAACGCGAATAAAGCAACTTTACTAGTTTGGCTTTCACCTCCAGTAAAGTGAGTATCACTAACTAATATTGCAGATGTCGTACCGATACCTATTGCAAGAGCGTTTGGATTTCTAAATGAAACAGCTTGATCAGCAACACCATGTGAACCTGTAGTTTGTGAGGTAGAACCTTGTAAACCAACAGCTCCCATAATACCTGAAGCAGCACCATAAGTTACAGATACAACAGTACCCGCAAGTCTCGTAATACCTTTGTTGTTATTCTTAATTGTAACCGCTACACCATTAATGGTATTCATAGAAGTATTTAAGAAGAAACCTGAAGTTGCAGATAACTCATTACCAGTCGTGTTAGACTGACCACCTGTACCACCAAATAAAGCAGTAGTAGAAGCAGTTGCAAAGTCAAATGTAATTTGAGGAATAGCAGCAGCCCATGATGTAACATCATCAGCGTAAGCAGCTTTAGAGACTGTATTTACGATCTCAACCACAGCACCATTAGGTTTAGCGTTATATGGAATACCTCCATGATATGAGTGACCAGAAATAGCAGTAGCTAATTTGACCGCAATCAATTGAGCAGTATCACCGTTTGCAACAGCAATAACACCTGAAACTGTAGTAGATCCTAAGTTGTACCATAAGTTACCAGCAGAAGTAGCCTGAGAAACAGAACCTGCAGAACCATCACCATATGTGTAGTTAACAGTTTGTAATGATCTCATGAAACCTTTGTTTTCAGCAGTAATTGTAAGCTCAGATCCCCAAGAAGTATCTCCGTCTATGTACGAAACTAATTCCGCAACTGTAGCAACAGCAGAACCTCCGTTTAAATCACCTTTAACGAATGATTTAGAAAGACCTGCAGCATTAATCACAATACCTTCAGCAGCAGCTAAAACTGTATTAGCAGCTAAAATACTGTTGTTTGTAATTGGGAATACTGTTGTTGAAGTTTCTCTAATAGTAGAACCAGAAGTAGTCGTCTCAGCACCTTGCACAGCAACAACTGCATATATTGATGTTTTATTAGAGTTAGCCGTAGCTTCAGTAGTTACACTTGGTGCAGCAGGAACTGCTGTATCAGTGTAAACTCCGTTTAAAGAACTTTGAACTTCGTATTTATCAATTTGATCTAAAAATACGTAGATACCTGTAGTAGCAGAAGCTGCTCCAACAGTATTATCTAACCAAGTCTTAAGAGTGGCAATACCTGAAGTAGATGTAATTGACCCAGTATCAGTAGAAGTGTACTGAGTGTATCCTGTTCCAGTATTGTATGTATCTTTAAATAAAGTAGCTTTTAAATTGTTATTATAAACAGCTGCAGTAGTTGTAGTAGCAGATCCATCATCAGATAAACCTGTAAAGTCTACAGTTGCTAAAGCAGGGTTTGTATGTACAGCTAAATTGTCAATGTCATCAGCTCCCATTGTTAATGAAGCTAAAGAAGCATTTCCAGTTACAGCCATTGAAGCACCTTTTTCAGTTACAGTACTAGATGTTGATGGTAACTTAGTTGTGTGATTTAAAGCTAATGATGTTAAATCAGCCATACCAGTTACAGATACATCGTGAAACTTAGCTCCTGTTACAGTAACAGATGTTAAGTTATCATTGTTATCCATTGTAAAATCAAATGCATCAGCAGATACAGTAACAGATGTTAAGTTAGGAGCATCTGAGATAGTAATATCTCCAGCTTTTCCTGAAATGTTAACAGTTGCTAAGTTTGCTAGTCCACCTGATAAATCAATATTACCAAGGTTTGAAGAAGTATCGTATTCTAATCCAGCAGTAGTAGTAGTGCTATTTGATGGATCATCATCTCTTTTCATCTTTGCAGTGAAAGAAGATAAATCATCAGCAGCAGCACCAGCAGTTACAGCAACAATATCTTGACCGTTAAAAGTCTCAACACCAGCGTTAAGTGTAATACCACCTCTATATCCTGTTACGTTTACAGTTGCAACATTAGTAAATGACATTGTACCATCAGTTAACAAAGTAGTAGTAAATGAAGCTGGACCTGTCATAGTTAATGAAGTAGCTTCATAAACACCGTTAGTGTCTTTATCATCTAATACTCCCATTGCTAGAGTAGCGCCTTTCTTAGTAACAATTGTTAAAGAAGCACCAGGGTATCTAGCCAAAGAAGTTAAATGAAGTTCAGTAGCTTGGTTAAAATCAATAGTATTATCTGAAGATGTATCAGAGCTATCTAGAGTTGCGATACTCGTAACAGATGTTAATGATCCAAAGTGAATTATACCAATGTTAGCTTCGTACTGATCGTTTAATTTAATAGCTCCAGCAGAAGTTAAGTTTTTGAAGTTATAACCACCTTTTTGATTTACTTCTAAATCAGCAACAGATGTTAAGTTTTCAAAAGTAGTTTCAACAGTTGCTGAAGAATTGAAAGTCATGTTACCAGTCATAGTATTAATTCTATTAACTAGAGTTTGTACTTTAGTCTGGTCCATAGCTGTTGAAACAGTAATAGTTGCAGCAGCGTTAAGAATATTTAATTTATTACCTAAAGCTAAAGCAGCATCTAGCGTAGAAACACTATTTACAGTTACATCCGTAGAATAAATATTACTTGTAGTAAGTAATTCGGTTACATCAGCTTCAATCGCGTCAAGTTCAGCTTGAAGAGCAGCAACTGCAGTAGCAGTAGCAGCTGTAGCAAGAGATGCTTGAACAGCGTCTACTTCAGCTTGTAATGTCGCAAGACCAGCTGAAAGAGAAGTTAAGTCAATTGCACTTGCAGCAGCACTTGCAGAAGTAGCAGCAGCTTGAGCAGCAGTAACACCAGCCTGAAGACCACTAATAGTCCCAGAAAGTGAAGATACTTGACCAGATAATGAACCTAAACCGTCAACTTGAGATTTTAAAGCACTAATCTGTGCATTTAAATCATCAAATTGATCATCGTAGTTTTGACAACCTACTAGAACTAGTGAGGCAAGCAAAACGGTTAATAATCCTTTTTTCATTGTTT
>TARA_B100001093_G_scaffold178873_1_pt1 | contig 30933 bp, 22 predicted proteins | sample TARA_B100001093 | Tara Oceans TARA_B100001093 (sample SAMEA2623116) | marine metagenome | biome: marine biome (ENVO:00000447); feature: surface water layer (ENVO:00002042); material: "saline water (ENVO:00002010), including plankton (ENVO:xxxxxxxx)" | depth 5 m | reverse complement strand
CTCTGTTGGGGCTTCCTCTGTTGGGGCTTCCTCTGTTGGGGCTTCCTTTGCTTTACTCTCAGCTTCTTTTAGTACTTTTAGTCTTTCTTCACTTTTTAATTTCTCTGCTTTAAGCTTTTCATTACGTTCTTGTTCTTTCTTTTTTTCAATAGCAGTTTCTTTTAAAGAAATTTGCTTTTCTTTATTTTCTAGCCAAGTATTATATCTTTTTTCCGCTTCTTCTTCATTGAAAGCTCCTTTTTTTACTCCAACTAAAAGATGCTTTTTCATTAAAACTCCTTTATAAGATAAAATTGCTCTTACAGTGTCAGATGGTTGCGCTCCTTTAAGTAGCCATTCAACAGCATTGTCGAATTTAATATTTATTGTTGCTGGGTTAGTGTTTGGGTTGTAGGTACCTAATTTTTCTATAAATCTTCCGTCTCTAGGGGATCTTTTATCTGCTACTACTATGTGGTAAAATGCGTTTTTCTTTCTACCATGTCTTGCTAATCTAATTCTTGCTGCCATTTTTTTATTTTTTTGGTTAAACCATCACTGTGATTAATCCTCAAATGAGGGCTGCAAATTTAATAATCTTTTTTAAAAACCTGTTATTTACAACAATATTTTTGGTAATTAAAAAAAACATAAGTTATTTAGAAATAATAATTATTTTTGCAATTCTGAATTACATAACAATGAAAGATACAAAAGAAACAAAAATCACTAGAGAAGAGTTTAAAAATACTATTCTTTCAGATTACAGGTTAATAAGAGAAGTTCGAGACTCAGGAACTCTTGGGAGAAGAGATGTATTATCTGGAAAAGGAAGTTTTGGAATTTTTGGTGATGGTAAAGAACTTGCTCAAATAGCACTTGCAAAAACATTTAAGGATGGTGATTTTAGAGCCGGATATTATAGAGATCAGACATTTATGACTGCCATTGGACAATATTCACCAAAACATATGTTTTCAGCTCTCTATGGTGATCCAGATCTAGAAAGAGAACCTTCTTCTGGTTCACGTCAAATGATGAATCATTTTGGTACACATTTTTTGAATGAAGACGGAAGTTGGAAAAACTTAATGAAACAAAAAAATTCAACATCCGATATGGCATGTTTAGCTTCGCAGTTTCCAAGACTTGTTGGTCTAGCACAAGCATCACAGGTTTATAGAAATAACAAAGATCTAGCAAAACAAAAATCAAATTTTACAAATAATGGATCTGAAGTAGTTTTTGCGACAATAGGCAATTCATCATGCGCAGAAGGACATTTTTGGGAAGCTGTTAATGCAATTGGAGTGTTACAAGTTCCAGCGATTATTTCAATTTGGGATGATGGTTATGGTATTTCTGTTTCAAATGAAATACAAATGACTAAATCTGACGTATCTGAAGTATTGTCTGGTTTTCAACGAGATAAAAATAATGCTGGATTTGAGATTATAAAAGTTAAGGGTTGGGATTATCCTGCACTTATAAATGCTTATGAAAAAGCGGAAAAGTTAGCGAGGAAAGATCATATACCTTCAATAATTCATGTAATTGAAATGACGCAACCTACCGGACATTCAACTTCAGGATCTCATGAAAGATATAAAAGTAAGGAACGTTTAAAGTGGGAAGAAGATTATGATTGTATTAAAAAATTTAAAGAATGGATTATTGAAAATAATATTGCTGCTAATGAAGAAATTGAATCAATTGATAAAGAATCAATAGATTCTGTCAAAAAACAAAGAAAAGAAGCTTGGCAGGAGTATCAAAATCCAATCAAAAGTGAGTTAAAAGAATTAATTAATATTTTTAATTCAGTTTATTCTAAATTATCAATTTCTCAAATTCCAGAATGGATTAAAGATCTTAATCAATCATCTATGTATGGTTTATTTAGAAGAGATTATTTATCTAAAGCTAGAAATTTGTTAGCAATATTGACAAAACATGAAATTCCTGAAAAGCAGGATTTGAAAAGATTTATTAATAGAATTAATGAAGAGAATCATCAACGTTATAATACTAAGCTTTATAATACTTCTAAAAATTCTGCTCGAAATGTAGTTGAAGTAAAGCCTAAATATGATACAAATGCAAAGGAAGTTGACGGGAGAGTTATTTTAAGAGATAATTTTCATTACATGTTTGATAAGATTCCAGAAGCGATGATTTTTGGAGAGGATGTTGGTAAGATAGGTGGTGTAAACCAAGGTTGTGAGGGTTTGCAAGAAAAGTTTGGTGAGGAAAGAGTTGCTGATACGGGAATTAGAGAAGCAACTATAATTGGTCAAGGAATAGGATTATCGTTAAGGGGATTAAAGCCAATTGCTGAAATGCAATATCTTGATTACGTGATTTATGGATTTCAACCTATGGTGGATGATATTTCTTCTCTACATTATCGAACTCATGGTGGGCAAATTTCTCCGCTTATAATCAGAACAAGAGGTCATAGATTAGAAGGTATTTGGCATTCTGGATCACCAATTGGAATGATTTTACATGGTACAAGAGGAATAAATCTTTGTGTACCAAGAGACATGACTCGTGCAGCTGGATTTTATAATACTTTAATGCAAGCTGATGAACCAGCAATGGTTATAGAGTGCCTTAATGGATATAGAGTAAAAGAAAAATTACCAAACAATATTGGTGAATTTAGAGTTCCACTAGGTAAAATTGAAAAGACTTATACAGGTAATGATATTACTTTAGTTACTTATGGAAGTACTTGGAGAATAGTTATGGAAGCTGCTGAACTATTAAATGAATCTGGAATTAGTTGTGATGTAATAGACGTTCAAACTTTAATACCATTTGACATTAGTCACGATATTGTGGAAAGCGTAAAAAACACCAATAGATTATTGGTAGTAGATGAAGATGTCCCAGGTGGTGCTAGTTCTTTTATTTTGCAGCAGATAATAGAAGATCAAGAAGGTTACAAATATTTAGATTCTAAACCATCAACATTAACAGCAAAAGAACATAGACCTCCATATGGAAAAGATGGTGACTATTTTACAAAACCATCTAAAGAAGATGTTTTTGAAAAGGTATATTATATGATGAATGAGGTTGATCCTGTTAATTATCCACCTATCTATTAATGCATAAAGTAACTGAATCAGATTCTCATTACAATGATTTAGAAAAAATGAATCTTAATGAGATTCTTGAAAATATAAACACAGAAGATCAAAAGGTTGCTATTACTGTAAAAAAAAGTATTCCTGAAATTAATGACCTTGTTTTTGAAATTATTAATAAAGTAAAAAATAATGGACGTGTTTTTTATATTGGCGCTGGTACATCAGGTAGATTAGGAGTAGTTGATGCATCTGAGTGTCCGCCAACTTTTGGAGTTAGTCATGATTTATTTATTGGCTTAATTGCAGGAGGAGACAATGCAATACGAAAAGCAGTAGAATTTGCTGAAGATAACAAAAGTTTAGGATGGCAAGATTTGCAGAAAAAAAATGTTAATTCTAATGATGTAGTAATTGGGATTGCTGCTTCTGGATCAACACCCTATGTTGTTGGTGCTTTAAAAAAATGTCAAGAGAATAATATAACAACATCATGTATTGTTTGTAACTACAACACTCAAGTTGCAAAATACTCTGATTTTCCATTAGAAGTTGTCGTAGGTCCTGAGTTTATCACTGGAAGTACTAGAATGAAAGCTGGAACAGCACAAAAACTTGTTCTTAATATGATTTCAACTTCAGTTATGATTGGTCTTGGAAAAGTTAAAGGAAACAAAATGGTTGACATGCAAATTGCAAATAATAAACTCGTTGATAGAGCAGTTAAAATTATTATGAAAGAAAAAAATATTGATTATGATACTGCAAATGATCTACTTGAAAAATATGGTTCTGTTAGAAATGTAATTTTAAATTATGGATAAAGATAAAATTTTAAGAGGTGGATTTTGGTTGCTAGGATTTATAACTTTAGTTTTTTTATCTGCAATTTTAATTTATATTGGATCAAACAATATGAGATTTGGAAGTTATACTATTTTTATAATAGGACTTCTTTTACTTCCAGTAGTATTTTATTGTGCTTTCAGAGGATTTAAATTAATTTTATCAGCTATATTCGAATAGTTTTTATCATCTCTCTCGAATAGCTTTTATCATCTCTCTTTTAACTAAAGGGCCTTTTAAAATTTCAATTTTAAAGCCAATTTTTTTTAGAGTTCTTTTTACTTCTCCTTGAGCACAATATGTAATTAAAAAACCATTGCATTGCAATAAATTAAACATTTTTGATAGTATTTCGTGAGACCACATTTCATTATCCTTTTCAGGTGAAAAAGCGTCATAGTAAATTATATTAAATCTTAAATTTATTGAAAGTTGTTGAACTGATGTAAGATGTTTGTGAAAAGTGAAGTGTTTGTTGATTTCATGTGTTTTGTTCCAACTCTTCTCGTGAAGATCAATTAATATATTCTGTTTAATTTTTAACTTTTCACAATAGTTTAATTTTTTATAATTTTCTTTTTTAATTGGATGTTTTTCTACTGTATGAAAATTAATTTTTTTTTTCTTATTGTAAATAAAAGTTAATAACACATTAAGTCCAGTGCCAAATCCTATTTCTAAGACATTAATATTTTTTTTATGTACATTGTTTAATCCATTTTTTATATATACATGTTGAGATTCAGAAATTGATCCATTTAATGAATGGTATGATTCTTTAAACTTTGATGAGTAAATCGAGTGTGATCCATCTTTTGTCATTATAATTTTATTATCTATCATTTATTATTAATTATTTAAAATAGTTAATAAAATAATCATTTATCTTTTTTTGGTAAATTTGCATCAGTATTACGAATTTAATGAAAATTATTAAAACTAGTCAATCAAGGCTATCAAAAACAGATTTCTCAAATCTTCCTTTTGGCAGAGTTTTCTCTGATCACATGTTAGTCTGTAATTTTAAAAATAATAGCTGGCAAAATCCTGAAATTGTTCCATATGGACCGATAGAAATGACACCTGCTACTCAGGCATTACATTATGGTCAATCTATATTCGAAGGCATGAAAGCATTTAAGAATGATTCAAATGAAATATTATTGTTTAGAAAAAAAGATAATCTCAGAAGGTTAAATAGATCAGCAAGGAGACTCTCTATACCTGAAATTCCAGATGACCTTTTTTTATCTGGTTTAGATCAATTATTAAATCTTGATCAAAATTGGTGCCTAAAAGATGATAACTATTCTCTTTATATAAGACCATTTATTTTTGCTTCAGCAGAGTATATTAAAGCATGTGAGTCAGATGAATATAAATTTGTTATTATAACGTCACCAACTACCACCTATTATACAAATGATATTGATGTCATAATTGAAGAAAAGTATACAAGAGCAGCATCTGGTGGAGTAGGATTTGCAAAGGCGTCTGGAAATTATGCCGCTTCTTTTTATCCTGCTAAAATAGCTAAGAATAAAGGTTTTACTCAGATCATTTGGACTGACGCAAAAGAGCATAAATATATTGAAGAAGCTGGAACTATGAATATTTGGTTCGTTATTGATAATAAGTTAATTACACCTAAATTAACAGATAGTATTTTGGCGGGTATAACAAGAGATAGTGTAATTAAAATTGCTAACGATTTAAATATTAAAGTTGAAGAACGAGATGTGTCTGTTGAAGAATTAATTGAAGCAAATAATAATCATAAATTACAAGAAGCTTTTGGTTCAGGAACTGCAGTTACAATTAGTCCAATAAATTCTATTACATATAGGGATAATAAAATAATATTACCAAAAAAATCTAATCCAAAATCACAAGAAATTAAAACAATTTTTCAAAATATTCAAAGAGGTAGATATACGGATAAATATTCATGGGTTAGTAAACTTAATATTTAGTTTTAACTAATATCATTTTATAGTGTTTGATATTTGCTTCTTCAAAGATATTTCCGATTTTTTTAAAGCCCATTTTTTCATAAAAGGGTAGCACTTCGACTTGTGCATGCATATAAATAGTTCCTTGAAAATTAACTAAATCTCTTAATATTTCCTTTAAAATTTCATGTCCATAGCCTTTTCCTCTTTCTTTTTCTAATACAGCAAACCTTTCAAGCTTATAACCTGATTTTGTCTTCCTATGTCGCGCAGTTGCAACAGCTTTACCATTAATGGTTAATAAAAAATGAGTTGAGTATTCTTCATTTTCATACTCCAAATGTTTAGGGCAATTTTGACCAACTACAAATACATTATGTCTAATTGCAAATGCTTGTTCTCTAAGCTCTTTATCCTCAAATGTAAACTTATCTATCTTTAACACTTAAACTTATTTTTTTGTGTAAAATTATGTATTTTTGATTAAACTATATAAAAAAATTCAAATATGAAAAATATTGTAATCTTATTACTTGCGTTATTAGTTTCTTTTTCTAATGTTTTATTTGCTCATAAAATTGATGTAATGGTTAATCATAAAAATTCAACTATTACTTGGACTGGTTCTAAACCAGGTGAGGACCATTCTGGCACAATTAATATCAAGTCTGGAAAGTTAATCCTTGATCATGGAAAATTAGTTGGAGGTGAGTTTGTAATTGATATGAAAAGTATTAAAAATACAGATATCGAATCCGAAAAAAAGAGAGGTTGGATTGAAGAACACCTAAAGAATGAAGATTTTTTTGATGTTGAAAATTTTCCAACATCAAAACTTGTGATTATTTCCACTGAGGAAAGACCAGACAATGTTTATAAAATTACTGCTGATCTAACTATCAAAGGGATTACAAAAAAGATTGTTTTTGCAGCTAATGTTACTGTTAAAAGGAATAATTTTCTTGCAACAGCAAATATTGTTATTGACAGAACAAAATGGGATGTAGTTTACAAGTCTGGTAATATTTTTAAAGACCTAGGAGATAAAATTATACATGATGAAATTAATTTTGATATATTTCTTCTATCTGAAAAATAGATGATTTATGTTATTATCATAATATTTTCGTTATCTTTTTTAGTTGCATCATATCAAAAAAATAGAGGTTTAAATTTTGGGACCTCTTTTTTTATGTCAATTATTGCTTTTACTGGAGTTTCTGCTTTAATTTGGAAGATACTAAATTAGATATTTTCTTTGCTAATAATTTTGCAGATTTAGTATTGTTTCTAAACCAAAGTTCGGGCTCAATTAGTTCTAATTCTCCAAGTGATATATTTTTTTTGTTGTCATAGATTAAATCGACGCGTGCATAAATAGGCTGAGATGGACATTCACTAATACATCGTTTTGCAAATTCTATTTCTTCTTGGACTGGATTATATGCCTCAACGATTCCTCCATGATCGTCTTGCACTCTAAAATCTCCTTTTTTTGCTATTTTCCTTACTGCATGAGTATATTCTCCATCAATTAAAATAATAGATATTTCTCCAAAAATCTCAATATCTTTTAAAAATTCTTGAAACAAGAATGACTCTTTGTTAATTAGATTTTGAAAATTACTTTCAAATTTATTATAATTTTTTTTTGTTATTTTAAATGTATCTCGAGCTGCACCTGAAATAGATGGTTTAATTATAGCTTCATTAAATTGGGTTTTTTTAAATAAGTCTTTAAGTGTAATTTTTTGCTTTTGTTCTACAAAAATTGTTTTTGCAATATTTATTCCTTTTTTTGAAAGTTCTAGTAAGTATGTTTTGTTTAGGTTCCAATGTATTATTTCTTTGGAATTGATGAACAATGTTTCTTTTTTTGTTTTTTCAAACCATTTAATGAATTTATCAAATTTATCAAAATAGTCCCATGTAGTTCTAAAGATAGCATATCTTGTTTTTTTCCAGTTAAATTTCTTATCAGACCAATCTTTTTTGGTTACTTTTAAATTATACTTTTCTAACTCTTTTAACAATATTTTGTCCTCAACTAAAACTTGATTTATGTACCAATTAGTTTTTTTTGGATTTAAATATCTTGAATCAGTAAGTATTACAACATCGTACATAATAATTGTTTAATTAAGTTGATTAATTATTCTAATTATTTATAAGTTCTTAACTGACTTTTTTGATTTGTTTTTTGCCCACTTTTCTTTTGCATATTTTTGCATATCAATAACTGTATCATTTTCATCAGTTATTTCCAAACCTAGTAATGTTTCAATTATATCTTCCATAGTTACTATGCCATCGAGACCTCCATATTCATCTACTACAATTGCAATATGCTCTTTTTTTTCTAAAAGTTCATCCCAAAGATTAAATAATGTTTTATTGTATGGAACTATAAGAATATCTCTTTTGAATTCTTTAACTTGACGATTAGAGTTTTTATCTATCGTTAGTTCTTCCAAAATATCTTGTAAGAAAATATATCCATTGATCTTTTCACTATCCTCTGAAAAAATAGGAATTCTAGAAAAAGTGAGTAATTTTTTTTCTTTTTGAAACTCTTTTAGTGTTGTGTTTTCATTAATTGACATAACAACAACTCTAGGAGTCATAATTTTAGTTACTTTGATTTTTTGAAGCTTTAATATATTTTGGATCATTTTATTTTCCTTTTCAGAAAAAACCCCTTCATTCGCACCAATATTTGCTAATGCTGCAATTTCTTCTCTACTAGTACTATCTTCTTGTTTTTCCGGAGATATTGTTTTTGTAATTTTTCCAGACAATATAACAAGAGGATATGTTAAAAATAACATTGTGTTTATTGTGTAATAGGTAATTCGAAGTAAACTTTTCCAGTATTTTGCACCAATAGTTTTTGGTATTATTTCTGTAATGACTAAAATTAAAATTGTTAAAATCGCTGATACAATAGCCAAAGATGTTTCGCCAAATATTTTAATTGATTCAGCGCCAACACCAGCTGCTCCAATAGTGTGTGCAACAGTATTAAGTGATAAAATAGCAGATAAAGGTTTATCAATGTTTGATTTAAATTTTAATAAAGATTTTGCCCAATTACCTTTATCTATGATAGTAGTTAAATATGTTTTAGGTGTAGATAATAATACAGATTCAGTTAGAGAACAAATAAAGGAAACAAATAAAGCCAGAAATAAGTAAAAGAATAATGTTGCCATATTTTTTGTAAAAATAAATTATTTATCTATTAATGAAATTAAATTGATAATTATTTTTTTATTACATATTTCTTCGATATTGACCACCAACATCAAAGAGAGAATTGGTAATTTCTCCCAAAGAACATTTTTTTACAGTTTCCATTAATGCTTCAAAAATATTTTTATTACAAGTTGCAAATTTTTTAACTCTATTTAAACTATCAATGGATTCTGTTTTGTTCATTTTATGTAATTCCTTCAACATTGAAATCTGATAATCTTTTTCTTTTTTAGTGGCTCTAATAATTTCATTAGGAATTATTGTTGGTGAACCTTCCTTATTTAAAAATGTATTAACTCCAATTATTGGGAATTCTCCTGTATGTTTTAGATGTTCATAATAAAGACTTTCTTCCTGTATTTTACTTCTTTGATACATACTTTCCATTGCACCTAAAACACCACCTCTTTCTGTAATTCTATCAAATTCAATTAGTACTGCTTCTTCCACCAAATCTGTGAGTTCTTCAATTATGAAGGACCCTTGAATAGGGTTTTCATTTTTTGCTAACCCAAGCTCCTTATTTATGATTAATTGTATGGCCATCGCTCTTCTTACAGAATCCTCTGTTGGAGTTGTAATTGCTTCATCATATGCATTGGTATGTAGAGAATTACAGTTGTCATATATTGCGTATAGTGCTTGTAAAGTAGTTCTTATATCATTAAAATCAATTTCTTGAGCATGAAGTGAACGCCCTGATGTTTGAATATGATATTTAAGCATTTGAGCTCTTTTATTTGCACCATATTTTTCTTTCATTGCTTTAGCCCATAATCTTCTTGCAACTCGACCAATAACAGCGTATTCAGGGTCAATTCCGTTGCTAAAAAAGAATGATAAATTAGGTCCAAAATCATCAATATTCATTCCTCTACTAATGTAGTACTCAACATAGGTAAAGCCATTTGCTAAAGTAAATGCAAGCTGGGTAATTGGATTTGCTCCAGCTTCAGCAATATGATAGCCAGAAATGGAAACAGAGTAAAAGTTTCTAACTTTATTTTTAATAAAATATTCTTGAACATCACCCATCATCCTTAGAGCAAATTCGGTTGAAAAGATGCAAGTGTTTTGTGCTTGATCTTCTTTTAGAATATCTGCTTGAACAGTTCCACGAACTTTTTGAAGAGTTTCGTATTTAATTTTTTCATATATATCTTTTTCCAAAACTTCATCTCCAGTTACTCCTAATAAAAATAAACCTAAACCGTTATTTCCTTCAGGTAAGTCACCTTGGTATCTTGGTTTTTCTAGTTTTTTTTCTTTATATATTTTATTTATTTTTTTCTCTATTTGTTTTTGCAGATTATTTTTGAAAATATATTTTTCACATTCTTGATCTATAGCAGCATTCATAAAAAAGGCAAGTAAAATTGGAGCTGGTCCATTTATAGTCATGCTAACAGAAGTTTTAGGATTTGAAAGTTCAAAACCAGAATATAATTTTTTTAAATCGTCCAAGCAGCATATTGAAACACCTGCATTTCCAATTTTTCCATATATATCTGGTCTTAAGTTTGGATCATTACCATAAAGTGTGACTGAGTCAAATGCTGTTGATAATCTTTTTGCATCCATACCTAAACTAACCAAATGAAATCTCTTATTAGTTCGTTCAGGACCTCCTTCGCCTGCAAACATTCTCGTTGGATCTTCACCTTCTCGCTTAAATGGAAATAGTCCAGAAGTAAAAGGATATTTGCCAGGAACATTTTCTTGTAATTGCCATTTTAATATATCACCCCAAGCAGTATATTTTGGTAATGATATTTTTGGTATTTTAGTATTTGAGAGAGATTTCGTGTAAGTAGTAATATTTAGTTCTTTGTTTCTAACTTTAAATTTATATATTTTATTGTTATAATTATTTTTTAGATTATTCCAATTTTCAATTAATAATTTATTTTCTGGTAATAATTTAACTTCAATTTCTTTATACTTATTATTGATAGTATGAATTGTATTCTTGGATGAGTTTTTTAATAGTTTTTTTGAAAGATCTAATGCATACAGATTTTGGGCTATATCTTTTTGTTTATCTACTAATTTATTGTATTCACGGTTTCTTTCTGCAATTTCAGATAAGTATCTTGTTCTTTTAGGAGGAATTATATAATTTTTTTCCTTCAATTCTTTTTGAACTATAAATGAAGAATTATAATTAATTAATTTTTTTTCTTTTAGAGTTGAAATTATTTTGCTATATAGATTGTTTGTTGCTGGATCATTAAATTGAGAGGCAATTGTCCCATAAACTGGCATATTATTAAAATCTTCATTAAATCTTTGTGAATTTCTTTGATATTGTTTTTTTACGTCTCTTATAGCATCTAAACTTCCTTTTTTATCAAATTTATTTATTGCTACAAGATCTGCATAATCTAACATATCAATTTTTTCAAGTTGAGTTGCAGCACCATATTCAGGCGTCATTACGTATAAAGAAATATCTGAATGGTCTATAATTTCGGTATCTGACTGTCCTATACCAGAAGTTTCTAAAATTATCAAATCATATTGTGCTAGTTTCAATATGTCAAGTGCAATATTTACATGTGCTGATAAAGCTAGATTAGCTTGTCTAGTTGCTAATGATCTCATGTAAACTCGCTCAGAACTAATTGAATTCATCCTTATTCTGTCTCCTAAAAGTGCACCACCAGACTTTCTTTTAGATGGATCAACAGAAATAATTGCAATATTTTTTTCTAAAAAATCTGATAAAAATCTTCTTACAAGTTCGTCTACCAAAGATGATTTTCCTGCTCCTCCAGTACCTGTAATACCAACTACCGGTACTTTTGATTTTTTTGCATTTTTAACAATTTTTAGAATTAAATCTTGATGTAAATTAGCACAGTTTTCTGCTGCTGAAATCATTCTAGAAATTGCATTTATATTTTTAGTTTTAATTTCATCAATATTCCCATTTAGTTTTTCGCCAATTAAGAAGTCTGATTTTTTAACTAAATCATTAATCATCCCTTGTAAACCCATTTCTCTTCCGTCATCAGGATGGTAAACTTTAGTTATTCCATATCTTTCTAAATCTTTAATTTCTTCAGGTAAAATTGTACCACCTCCTCCAGCAAAAATTTTTATATGATTAGCTTTTTTTTCTTTCAATAAGTCGTACATATATTTTAAATATTCAGTATGACCCCCTTGATATGACGTTATAGCTATAGCATTAGCATCTTCTTCAATTGCACAATTCACAACATCAGCAACACTTCTGTCGTGACCTAAGTGTATTACTTCACATCCAGTAGATTGAATAATTCTTCGCATTATGTTGATTGCCGCATCGTGCCCGTCAAATAAACTTGCAGCAGTTACGATTCTAATTTTATTTATTGGAATATATTTTTCTTTATCCATTTATCAAAATTTATTTAAGGCAAATTTACATTTTTATTAGTATTATGGATTTCATAATTTAATTTGATACTTTTACATTTTAATTATAGACTATAAATTATGAATAAATATACAATTTTTACACTAATTTTTATTTTGTTTATTTCTTGTAATAGTAAAGATCCTAATGTAGTTTATACATTAGATAATCCCTCAGAAAGAATTGTATGGGAAAAGCTTAGATTGATGGATCCTGTAACCGGAGAAATACCTAGAGACATCAGAAAAAAGGAAAGAATGTTTGCTAAAACACTTCCAAAAGAAAATAATGTGATAAATAATAGTTGGATTCATCGAGGCCCTTATAATGTAGGTGGTAGAACAAGAGCAATTGCCTTAGATATTTTAGGTGAAAATATAATTTTTGCTGGTGGAGCAAGTGGAGGTATGTTTCGTTCAGTTGACGGAGGACAATCATGGGTAAAAACAACAGATCCAAATCAATTACACAACGTAACTTGTGTATCTCAAGATGTTCGAGTTGGTAAAGAAAACATATGGTATTATGGTTCTGGTGAATTAACTGGTAGCTCTGCAAGTGGAGGAGAGGCTTACTACCAAGGTAATGGAATTTATAAATCTATAGATGGTGGTTTAAGCTGGGACTCATTAGCTTTTACTTCAACAAATACAAATGGATTTGACAGTGATTTTGATTTTATTTGGAATATAGAAACAGATCCATCAAATGACACTCTTGATGTTGTATATGCTGCTACATACGGATCAATTTATAGAAGTGAAGATGGCGGAGTGAATTGGCAAAAAGAACTAGGCGGAAACTCTTATTATACAAATCTTGAAGTTACAAGTGCTGGAACAGTTTATGCAACACTAAGTAGCGATGGATCAGGAAATGGTCGTGGAATATGGAAATCACTTGATGGAAAAAATTGGCAAAATATAACGGACTCTTCATTTACTCCGGTTTATGGCAGAATTGCAATAGGAATCAACCCTTCAAATGAAGATGAAGTTTATTTTCTAGCTGCTGAAACAGACAATTATGGTCAAAGAACAGATGTTTTTTTTAATGGTATAACATGGACATCTTTATGGAAATACAATGCTAACTCAAATAGTTGGATTGATTTATCATTGAATATTCCAGCAAATCAGAACACCAGTTTCGATAATTTTAACGCTCAAGGTGGATATGACTTAATGGTTAAGGTTCACCCAAGCGATCCAAATTTAGTATATATTGGAGGAACAAATTTATGGAGGTCGACTGATGGTTTTTCAACTCCAAACAACACATCAATAATTGGAGGTTACAGAGTTGGGTCTAGTGAAGGAGATGGAAATTGGGGAGTATATGAAAATCATCATCCAGATCAACACGATTTACTTTTTTTACCTTCTGACAATAAAGTAATTTTATCAGCAACAGATGGAGGAGTATACAAATCTTTTGATACCTTTCAAGACACTGTTAAGTGGGAATCATTAAATAATGGATATTATACATCGCAATTATATGCTGTCAGTATTAGTAGAAATGCAAATTCTCAAGTTATGCATGGAGGTTTTCAGGATAATGGAAATTTTATAACATTTAATGACAATATTACTTCTTCATGGTCAATGCCATTTAATGGAGATGGTGCTTTTGGTGGTATTGCAAATAACGAAGAGGATTTTTATTTGACAATTCAAAGAGGTGTTATGTATAAAATGAAATTAGACACTAATGCAAATAGATTAGCTTTTAACAGAATGGATCCATCTTCAATTGATAGTAATGATTATATGTTTATAAATCCAATGGCTATGGATAAAAATTTAGATATTATTTATTTAGCTGCTAAAAATAAACTTTGGAGAAATAACTCTGTTTCTAATATTCCATACAACAATTCTCATGCAAAATCAGATTTAGGTTGGGAAATGTTTAGCGATTCACTATTAAATCCTAATTATAAAATTTCTGTAATTGAAACTTCTAAAAATCCTCCAAACATTGTTTATTTAGGTACACAAAATAAATATATTTATAGAATTGACAACGCTAATTTTGGTGATCCTTCTATAATTAAATTACCAGATATTCTTACAGGAATGAATTCATACTGCTATGACATAGTTGTTAACCCTGACAATGCAGATGAAATTATCGTTGTATATTCAAATTATTCTGTTTATTCATTATTTCATAGTTTAGATGGTGGTCAAAATTGGACTAAAATTGCCGGTAATTTAGAGCAAAATGCAAGTGGTTCTGGAAATGGACCATCATGTAGAACAGCAGAAATTATTCCTCTAACAAATGATACGTTATATTTGGTTGGAACATCAGTTGGACTTTTTGGAACATCTAAATTAGACGGTGAAAATACAATATGGAAGCAAATTGCAAGTAATACTATTGGTTCTGTTGTTGTTGAATATTTAACTTACAGACAGAATGATAATTTGCTTGTTGTTGCAACTCATGGGAACGGAATTTATCAAACAAATATTAATTCTGCAAATGATATATTATCATCTACTAATGAATTTGAAAATAAATTAAATATTAATTTATATCCAAATCCAACGCTTGAATATATCAAGATTACTTTTAATTTAGAAACAAGCTGTTTGTACAATTTGTTAATTTATAATGAAAATGGTAAGTTATTATTTAAAAAAGAAAGTATAACTGCCAATAAAGGTAAAAACATCAAAGAACTTGATATGAATAACTATAATAGCGGTATATATTTTGTAAGTTTGGAATTAAATGGAAACATATACACAAAACAAATAGTAAAAAAATGAAAAAAGTATTAATTCTTATTTTACTATCAAGTTTTTTTTTAGTCTCATGTTCTACTTCTAAAAAATGTGATGGTGGTAAAAAAATAAAAACCAATATGTGGTAAATATTATTTTAGACTATTTAATTTTTTAGTTAAAATATCTAATTTAATATTACCGTCATTAAGCTTATTTTTTTCTATTTCAACTAAATTTTTTGGTGCCTTTTTAACAAAGTTTTGATTTGATAATTTATTTTTAACAATCTTAATAAATCCTTTTACATACTCTATTTCCTTTTCAATTTTTTTCACCTCTTCTGTTATATCGATAGAGTCACTGTAAGGAATAAAATATTCATCAGAACCAACCATAAATGAATAAGATGGCGTTGTATTTGTTTCAACATCTAATATTTCATCAATATTACCTAATTTATAGATTATTGAATAAAAATTATTTTTTGTTTTTACTTTTTGTTTGATTAGTAGAGATACTTTCTGTTTTAATTGAATATTTTTTTCTTTTCTAAAATTTCTTATTGATGAAACAACCTCTAAAGCTATTGAAAATTGTTGAATCAAATTTTTATCAAAAGTATTTGTTTTTGGCCAGTCTGAAATTATAATATCGTCATTCCTATCTTTAATAAGATGCCATATTTCTTCAGTTATAAATGGTGAAAATGGATGTAGTAACTTTAATAACTTTTCTAAAAATTTAATAGTATGATCGTGAGATTTTTTATCTACAGGTAATCCATAATTAGGTTTTATTATTTCTAAATAAATAGAACAAAAATCATCCCATATTAGTTTGTATGTAGACATTAATGCTTTGGAAATACGATAAGTTTTAAATGATTTATTTATTTCTTCCAGTTCTTTATTTAGTTTGTTTTCAAACCATAGTATCGCATTTTTAGACGATTCGGGCTGTTCAATGTTTTTAATTCCCCAACTTTTAATTAATCTAAATGCATTCCAAATTTTATTTGAAAAATTTCTACCTTGTTCACATAAATTCTCATTAAAAGGAAGATCATTTCCTGCTGGAGAACATAACAACATTCCTACTCTTACACCATCCGCTCCATATTTGTCAATCAAAGCAATAGGATCTGGAGAATTTCCTAGTGATTTACTCATTTTTCTTCCTAATTTGTCTCTAACAATTCCAGTTAAATATACGTTTTTAAATGGCATATCGTTTTTATATTCATAGCCCGCCATAATCATTCTTGCAACCCAAAAAAATAAAATTTCTGGCGCCGTAACTAAATCATTTGTTGGGTAATAATAATTTATTTCTTTATTGTTAGGATTTCTAATTCCATCAAAAACTGAAATTGGCCAAAGCCATGAAGAAAACCATGTGTCTAAAACATCTTCATCTTGTCTTAAATCATTTAAATTAATATTTGGATTTATTTTTCTTGCTAAAATAAGTGCTGCTTCTTTGTTTTTTGCAACAACAAAGTTATTGCCATCATAGTAGTAAGCTGGTATTTGTTGTCCCCACCAAAGTTGTCTTGAAACACACCAGTCTTTTATGTTTTCGAGCCAATATTTATAAGTATTTTTAAATTTTTTTGGATGAAATTTTATCTCATCATTTAGTACATTTTCAAGTGCAGGTTTGGAAAATTCATTCATTTTACAAAACCATTGCATGGAAAGTTTAGGTTCTATTACAGAATTTGTTCTTTCTGAAAAACCAATGCTATTTAAATGATTTTCAAATTTACTCAAACAGTTATTTTCTTTCAGTTTATTTTCTATTAAATTTCTTGCCTCAAATCTGTCTTTATTTGTAAATAAAATAGCATTTTCATTTAAAGTTCCATCATCATTAAAAATATCTATGACATCTAAATCATGTTTAATACCAATTTTATAATCATTAACGTCATGTGCAGGTGTTATTTTAAGAGCTCCTGATCCAAATTCCATATCAACATAATCATCAAAAATTATTGGTATTTCTCTGTTAATTAATGGAACTATTGCAAATTTATTTTCTAAGTGTTTGTATCTTTCGTCATTTGGATTTACACATATTGCCGAATCACCAAGTATAGTTTCTGGTCTTGTAGTTGCAATTTCAATAAATTCAGCACTGTTTTTTAATTTATATTTAATATAGTATAATTTGGATTGTACCTCTTTGTGAATGACCTCTTCATCTGAAACAGCAGTTTGCGCAATAGGATCCCAGTTTACCATTCTAATACCTCGATAAATTAAACCCTTATTAAATAGATCTATAAATACATCAATTACTGATTCACTCAGTTCATCATCCATTGTAAATTTTGTTCTTGTCCAATCACAAGATGCACCTAGTTTCTTTAACTGTTCCAAAATAATTCCGCCATGTTTTTCCTTCCATTTCCATGCATGGTCTAAAAATTGTTGTCTGCTTAGATCTTTTTTGTCAATTCCATCTTTATTTAGTTTGTCAACTACTTTTGCTTCTGTTGCAATAGATGCATGGTCAGTTCCAGGGACCCAACAACAATTGAACCCTTCCATTCTTGCTTTTCTAACCATAACATCTTGAAGAGTATTGTTTAGCATGTGCCCCATATGTAGTACTCCTGTTACGTTAGGTGGAGGTATTACAATAGTATAACTTTTTCTCTCATCTGGTTTTGAAAAAAAATATTTTTTTTTCATCCAGTGAGCATACCATTTTTCTTCAACTTCTTTTGGATTGTATTTTTTTGGAATTTCTTTCAATTTTTTTTTCTAATTATTTTGCAAGTTTACAAAATCTATATCATATAATTATTTTGTTTGTTGTCAGAAAATATTTTAGTAGTTTTGTCGTTAAGAATAAACCTAAAATTTAATAAAATGAAAAATTATTTTATAATTACTATCTTTTGTACTTTTTTCTATACTTCTAATGCTCAAAATATTTTTGGAGGAGACGAAAAACAAGATATAAAAATTGAAAAAAAGTCTGATAACAATGATGTGAAATCTAAAACTGAAGATAAAAAAGAAATTGCTGATGCAACTATCGATTTTGTATCTAAAGTAGTAGATTATGGAGTTATTGATCATAATTCTGATGGAAACAGAGAGTTTGTTTTTACAAATAATGGATCTGAACCATTAGTAATAAAAAATGCAAAAGGATCATGTGGATGTACTGTTCCTACTTGGCCTCGCGACCCCATTGCACCAGGCGTTACAGAAAAGATAAAAGTAAAATATGCTACTAATAGAGTTGGAAAGTTTACAAAAACCATTACACTAACAACTAATGCAAGTAAAAGACCTGTTATTCTAACTGTTAAAGGTGAAGTTAATCCACCACCAAAAGATGCTACATTACCTGAAAAAGATAATTCAGGTGCACCCTTAGAAAAATAGCAATTAGAATAGTAACTTTAAAATTACCTTTTATTTTTTGGTTAATTATATTTGAATTTACAATATGCCAACAGTCTCTAAAAAAGGTATTAATATGCCTTCCTCTCCGATAAGAAAACTAGTACCATATGCTGAAAAAGCCAAAAAAATAGGTAAAAAGGTATATCACCTAAATATAGGTCAGCCTGATATTCATTCACCAAAAATTGCACTTGATGCAATAAGCAGTTTTTCACAGCAAGTAATAGAGTATTCACATTCTGCTGGTTTTGAAAGTTACAGAAAGGGACTGGCTCGATATTATAATAAATTAGGAATTGATATTAATTATAATAATTTGTTAGTAACTACTGGAGGTTCTGAAGCGCTGCTTTTTGCTTTGAATTCATGTCTTGATCCAAATGATGAAATTATAGTTCCAGAGCCATTTTATGCAAATTACAATGGTTTCTCAATTTCAGCTGGAGTTAAGGTTAAACCAATTAAAACTTGTATCAAGTCAAGCTTTTCTTTACCAGAAATAGAAGAGTTTGAGAATTTGATTAATGAAAACACCAAAGGAATACTTATTTGTAATCCTGGAAATCCAACTGGATATTTATATTCAAAAGAAGAACTAGAAAGGTTAAAAGAAATTGTTGTAAAACATAATTTATTTTTATTTTCAGATGAAGTTTACAGAGAGTTTACTTATGATGGAAATAATCATATTTCTGTGTTAAGTATTGATGGTTTAGAGGATAATGCAGTAGTTATTGATTCAACTTCAAAAAGGTACAGTATGTGCGGTATTAGAGTTGGATGTATTGTTTCAAAAAATATGCAAGTTATTGATACCGCATTAAAATTTGCTCAGGCAAGACTATCACCTCCAACCTTTGGTCAGATTGCTGCTGAAGCGGCTTTAAATACATCTAATAGTTATTTTAATGAAGTTATTAAAGAATACGAAGAAAGAAGAGATGTTCTTATAAATGAATTAAATAAAATTGACGGAGTAATTTGTCCCAAACCAAAAGGTGCATTTTATGTAATAGCTCAATTACCTATTGATGATGCTGATAATTTTGCACAATGGTTACTCGAAGAGTTTGATTTAAATGGCGAAACAATAATGATTGCACCAGCCGCAGGCTTTTATTCTACTCCCAACACTGGTCTTAACCAAGTCCGAATAGCATATGTTTTAAAACAAAAGTCATTAATAAAAGCTGCTAGATGTCTTAAGGCTGCATTAGCTATCTATCCTGGTAGGATTAATTAAATTTGTTAATTATAGATCAGGTATTTTTGCCTTATTTGTAAAAACTTTTCCAAATCTTTATTCCAACCTGATTTTATTTCTATTTCATTTTTTCCGTTAATTATATCATTACGAAGTTGGTTTGTACCTGCTAACTTATCAAAAAAACTATTAAAAAATTGTTCTTTGTCTGTAGTTTCGTTGTAGCAACTTATTAACCAATTTAGATTGATAGAATTTAAATGAATATCTAAATATTCTAAATTAGTACCATAACATTTTAAGCCTTTATGTTTTGGGTTTTTGCTTCCGTTTATGCTTTTTGGAGTAAAATTGTATTTTCCTTTTAAATATGGTGATCCAAATTGCTGAAAAGGAATGTCTGTTCCTCTTCCAACACTTACATTTGTTCCTTCGAATAAACATAGACTAGGATATAAATTGATTGATTTTGTATTGGGTAAATTAGGAGATGGTTTTATTGGTAGTTGGTATCCTTGATTTCTAGTATAATTTTTCATTTTTATAATAGTTAAATCACACTTTTTTTTTATCCACTTTTCGCCATTTATCATTTTTGCATATTCACCAATGGTCATTGCATACACTATTGGAACAGGATGAAGACCAACAAATGAAGAAAACTCTTTTTTTAGTACTGGCCCGTCAATGTAATGATTGTTTGGGTTTGGTCTATCTAAAACTATAACTGGAATATTATTTTCAGCAGCAGCCTCCATAACATAATGAAGAGTTGATAAATATGTGTAAAATCTTACACCTACGTCTTGAACGTCAAATAAAATTATATCAATATTTTCTAATTGAAATTTTGTAGGTTTTTTGTTTTTACCATAAAGAGAAATTATTGGTAATCCTGTTTTTTTATCAAAATTATCATTAACTATTTCACCAGCATCTTTTTTGCCTCTAAAACCATGTTCTGGTGCAAATACTTTTTTTACTTTAATATTTAATTGAATTAATGAATCTACAATGTGTGTGTTATGTATTACTGAGGTTTGATTGCTAACTATAGCAACATGTTTATTTGTAACTAAATGAATATATGAGTTAATTCTATGAGAAGCTGGTATTATGTTGGTGGCATAAATATCACAACACAGTATCAGTAAAAAAATAATAATTATTTGTTTTATGTTTGTAGTCATTATGAACTTATCCTATTATATTTCTAATCGTTTGTTTTTTACAAAGAAAGGAAATAATCGTTATACAAAACCTATTTTATTGATTGGAACTTTAGCAGTTACACTTTCAGTCACTGTAATGCTGTTATCAATTATGATTTCTACAGGCTTTAAAAATCAAATCACCGAAAAAATTATTGGTTTTGCAGGAGATATTACCATAACAAGTTATGTTAATAATCAATCATATGAAAGTGTTCCAATTAATAAAAATCAATCTTTAATTTATGACCTTCAAAGCAACAAAAATATTGTTAATGTAAGTTCATTTGCAACAAAGGCTGGTATTTTAAAAAATGAAAATGAAATTTTAGGTGTAGTTCTAAAGGGAGTGTCTTCTGACTATAACTGGGATTTTTTTAAAAAAAATATGGTAAGTGGTAATACTTTGACTCTTTCTGATAGCATATCAAGTAACAACATTATTATATCCAAACAGGTTGCAAAAAATTTAAATTTATCTTTAGGAGAATCTGTATTTATGTATTTTGCACAAGATCCTCCTAGAGTAAGAAAATTTTTAATTCATGGTATTTTCAGTACTGCGTTGTCAGATTTTGATGACTTATTTGTTATTGCTGATATAAAACAAATACAAAAATTAAATAATTGGCAGACTTCACAAATTGGTGGGCTTGAGATAAAAATTAATGATTTTAGAAAACTTGATGAAGTTGCTGAATTTGTATATAATAAAACAGACTATAACTTAAAGTCTGAAAGTATTAAGGAAAGATTTCCTCAACTTTTTGACTGGCTTGATCTACAAAATATGAATGTTTTTTTAATTATTGTATTGATGGTTATAGTAGCTTTAGTAAATATGATAACAGTTTTAATTATTATAATTCTTGAGAAAGTTCAGTTAGTTGGTATTTTAAAATCTATGGGTTTATCAAATTGGAATGTAAGAAAAATATTTCTGTATCAATCAATAAAAATCGCCACATTAGGTCTAATTCTTGGAAATTTATTAGCCTTTATTTTGACTTTTTTACAAAAAAGATTTCAGTTTCTTAAACTTGATTCTTCTATATATTACATGCAATATATTCCAGTTGATTATGATTTCTTTAGTGTACTTATTATAAATATAGTTACGATAGTTATATGTTATTTAGCATTGATTATTCCATCTGCTATAATCACCAAAATGAAGTTAATTAATTCAATTCGTTTTGAGTAGAATTGGTAAATTTGCATAATGAAATATTTTAAAAATATTGTTGAAACAATAGGCGATACACCATTAGTGAAAATTAATAATGTTGTTGAAACAAATGCTTTAGTTTTAGCAAAAGTTGAAAGTTTTAACCCTGGTCATTCAACAAAAGATAGAATGGCATTAAAAATGATAGAGGATGCTGAAAGGAAAGGTATAATTTCTAAAGGGGCAACTATTATTGAGGGTACATCTGGTAATACTGGTATGGGTTTAGCGCTAGTATGTATTGAAAGAGGTTATAAGTTAATTTGTACAATTTCAGACAAGCAATCAAAAGAAAAAATTGATATTCTCAAAGCAATGGGAGCAGAAATCTATGTTTGTCCTACAAATGTTGATCCCGATCATCCGGATTCATACTATTCTGTTGCTAAAAGATTAAATAACGAAATCCCTAATTCTTTTTATCCAAATCAATATGATAATCTATCTAATAGATTAGCACATTATGAATCTACTGGCCCTGAAATTTGGGAACAAACACAAGGAAAGATTACACACTTTATTGTTGGAGTTGGCACAGGAGGTACTATTTCTGGCATTGGTAAGTTTTTAAAAGAACAAAATCCAAATATTAAAATTTGGGGTGTAGATAGCTATGGCTCGGTTTACAAAAAATATCATGAAACAGGAGAATTTGATAAAAATGAGATTTACCCATATATAACAGAAGGAATAGGGGAGGATATTATAGCAAAAAATGTCGATTTTAAGTTGATAGATCATTTTGAAAAAGTTACAGATAAAGATGGTGCGCTTATGGCAAGAAGATTAGCAAAAGAGGAAGGTATTTTTGCTGGCTACTCGTGTGGTAGCGCTGTAGCAGCAATTAATCAGTTAAAAAGTAAGCTTAACCCAAAAGATGTCGTTGTTGTTTTATTACACGACCATGGAAGTAGATATGTAGGTAAAATTTTTAATGATGACTGGATGAAGTCAAACAATTTCATTTAAAATTAATAACTTACTAACATTCTTAAAAGTTAGTATCAAACTGTTTTATTTGTTTTTTTTCTTTTTTAAATTTACACTTCATTTTTTATAATAGAATTTTTTAATATATGTTTCTAATATTTGATACAGAGACTACAGGCTTACCAAAAAATTGGAAAGCTCCTCTTACTGATTTTGATAATTGGCCAAGAATGGTTCAGATAGCTTGGCAAATTCATTGTGTAAAAGGAGAGTTAGTTGAAGTAAAAAACTTTATTATTAAGCCAGAAAATTATGATATTCCATTTAACGCACAAAAAATACATGGGATCTCAACTGAACGAGCTATTAACCAAGGTGTTGATCTAAAATTTGTTTTAGAAGAATTTTTAAATGATGTTAAAAACTCAAAATATATAATTGGGCATAATATTTCTTTTGATAATAATATTGTAGGATGTGAACTATTGAGGAAGGGTTATGAAAATATTTTGTCTAATCACCCTTTTCTTGATACAAAAGATTTGTCTACAGATTATTGTAAAATTCCAGGCGGCAGAGGAGGTAGATTCAAATGGCCTACTTTAACCGAATTGCATTTCAAATTATTTGATGAAGATTTTGCAGAAGCTCATAATGCATCCGCAGATGTTGAAGCAACAGCTAGATGTTTTTTAGAACTTATAAGATTAGAGGTGATTCCAAAAAATCTTGTTTCAATGTCTGATGATGAACATGAAGCATTTCAAAAAAATAACAAGGAAAAAATTGAATTAATTGGATTAAACATCTCTCCTTACTTCCCATTAGATAAATTAGAAAAAAATGAAGATGAAGTTCCTGATGTAAAGAGTCAAAATGATAATGTCATTGAAAATAAACTTATATTAGATGATAATGTTAAGTTTAGTTTTGCACATTTACATGTCCATTCTCAATACTCAATATTACAGGCAACATCAAGTATAAATGATTTAGTTAACAAGGCAATTGAATACAATATGCCGGCTATTTCATTAACAGATCATGCAAATATGTTTGGTGCTTATAAATTTTTGGATTACGTCAAAAATCACTCAATCAATCTAGAAGAAAATAAAATAAAACCAATACTTGGTTGTGAGTTAAATGTATGTAAAAATCATCTAGACAAAAGCATTAAGGATTATGGTTCACAGGTACCATTTTTATGTAAAAACAAAACAGGTTTTTACAACTTATCAAAACTTTCTTCAATAGGTTATATTAATGGATTTTACTATATCCCAAGAGTTGATAAGGAGTTAATAAAAAAACATAGTAATGGGTTGATTGCATTAACTGGTAGTCTTTATGGTAGTATACCAAATATAATTTTAAATATTGGAGAGCAACAGGCAGAAGAAGAATTTAAATGGTGGCTAGAAGTTTTTGGGGAAGATTTTTATGTTGAATTAAATAGACATAATCTAGAAGAAGAAGCGCATGTGAATAGTGTATTGATTAAATTAGCTACAAAATATGATGTTAAAGTAATTGCATCAAATAATGTATACTATTTAAACAAGGATGATGCAAATTCGCATGATATTTTACTATGTGTGAAGGATGGAGAACTTCAATCAACTCCTAAAGGAAAAGGACGTGGATTTAGATACGGTTTCCCAAACAATGAATTTTATTTAAAATCACCTGAAGAAATGGTAGAATTATTTTCTGATATTCCAGAAGCAGTCAGTAATATTTCAGATGTAATAAAAAAAATAGATATATTTGATTTAAGTCGCGATGTGTTGTTACCTGAGTTTAAAATCCCAGATCAATTTAAAGTTGTAGAAGATGAAAAAGATAATGGAAAGCGTGGTGAAAATAAATATCTTAGGTATTTGTCATATGAAGGTGCAAAAGGTAGATATATAGAAATATCTGATGATATTAAGCAGAGAATAGATTTTGAATTAAAAGTAATTGAGAATTCAAATTATCCTGGATACTTTTTAATTATTCAAGATTTAATATTAAATGCAAAAAAAATGAATGTTTCAGTGGGGCCAGGAAGAGGCTCTGCTGCAGGATCTGTTGTTGCTTACTGTATTGGAATTACAAATATAGATCCTATTAAGTATGATTTGCTATTTGAGCGTTTTTTAAATCCTGAAAGAGTTTCGCTTCCTGATATTGATATTGATTTTGATGATGAAGGAAGAAGTAGGATAATTGATTGGGTTGTAGAAAAATATGGTAGAGATAATGTTGCACAAATAATTACCTATGGAACTATGGCTGCTAAATCATCTATTCGTGATACTGCTAGAGTTTTAGATTTATCTCTTTCAGATGCAGATAGAGTAGCAAAACTAGTGCCAGATTTCACTTCATTATCGAAGATTTTTTCTCTTGATGAGAAGTCTTTAAATAAGGAATTTAAAGGTGATCAGTATACAAATGCTAGCAAATTAAAAAAATTATCAAATAATACAGATCTTATTGCACAAACTATTCAACATGCAAAATCACTTGAAGGAAGTGTGAGAAATGTAGGAACACATGCATGTGGTGTTATAATCACACCCCAACCGTTAATTGATTTAATTCCAATGACTAATTCCAAAGATTCAGATCTTTTAGTTACTCAATTTGATAATAGTGTAGTTGAAAATGCTGGTTTATTAAAAATGGATTTTTTAGGTTTAAGAAATTTAACAATAATTAAAGATTGTATTAAGATAGTTCAAAAATTACATGGTTTGACTATTGATATTGATAAGATTCCTTTAGATGATAATAGTACTTTTGAAATATTTCAAAAAGGTGAGACTAATGGAATTTTTCAGTTCTCATCAGATGGTATGAAATCACATCTCAAGCAGTTAAAACCTGATAAGTTCGACGATCTTATAGCTATGAACGCACTGTATAGGCCTGGTCCAATGGAGTATATTCCTAATTATATTAAAAGAAAGCATGGTAAGGAGGATATAGTATATGATCTAGTTGAAATGCAAGAATATCTTTCATCAACATATGGTATTACTGTATATCAAGAGCAAGTAATGTTATTGTCACAAAAATTAGCAGGTTTTTCTAAAGGTGATGCTGATGTTTTAAGAAAAGCTATGGGTAAAAAAAATAAAACTGTTCTCGATCAACTAAAACCTAAATTTTTTCAAGGTTGTATTAAAAACGGTTTTGATGAAAAAATTATTGACAAAATTTGGAAAGACTGGGAAGCATTTGCATCATATGCGTTTAATAAATCACATTCAACATGTTATGCGCTAATAGCATATCAAACAGCATATTTAAAGGCTCATTATCCTGCAGAATTAATGGCATCTTTATTAACTAATCATATGCGAGACATTAAAGACATTACTCATTATATGGAAGAATGTAAAAGAATGGATATTAGTGTTTTAAGCCCAGATGTGAATGAAAGTTTTTATAAATTCGCTGTAAATAAAGATGGAGAAATTAGATTTGGTTTAGGTGCAGTTAAAGGAGTAGGTGAGGGAGCTGTTGCTGCAATTGTTAATGAAAGAAAAGAAAATGGTAATTATTTATCATTTGATGATTTTATGCAAAGAGTTGATCTTCGTTCTGCAAATAAAAGAACTATTGAAAGTGTTGTTGCCGCTGGCGGTTTTGATTTATTTGATATCAATAGATCACAATATTTTGCCAAAACAACTAATGATATTTCTTACATTGAACAAATGATAAAATTCGGAAATAAAATTAAAGCAAGCTTAAATTCTAATCAAGTTGATATGTTTGGAGAAATGTTGGAAGCAAGTATAAAACCTCCTGAACCTCCCAATGTTGATCCATGGGGTACAATGCAATTGCTTTCAAAGGAAAAAGATGTAGTGGGGATTTATCTTTCAGGACATCCGCTTGATGATTATTTGTTAGAAGTTAATAATTTTTGTAATACTGATTTATCAGTTCTTGAAAATTTATCACTTAAAAAGGGTAAAGAGCTTCGCATTGCAGGAGTTGTTACAAGTATTGAGCATCGTGAAACAAAAAAGGGGAAGCCTTTTGGAATACTTAATTTAGAAGATTATAAAGGTTCATTCAGTTTTTATTTTTTTAGTGATGATTATATAAAATATAAAGCATATTTTACAGAAGGTTGGACACTTCATGTTACAGGTAAAGTGCAAAAAAAATTCTATAATGATGACTTAGAATTTAAAGTTACAAATATTGATTTGTTATCTGAAATTATTGATAAAGAAGTCAGAGATATTTTTTTAAGTATTGATATAAATGATATTAACAAAAATAATATTCAATCACTTTATGATCTGATTAAATTAAAAAAAGGAAAACATTCTTTAATTTTAAATCTTAAAGATCATATTAATAAATATAATGTTGAATTATTATCTAGAAAATATAAGATTAATTTAGATAATGAATTTTACAATAAATTAGCTTCATTAAATCATATAAATATGAGAATAAAATCATAAATTTTTTTTAGATTTGCTAAAAATTTAAATTACATAATTATGGCATTAGAATTTACTGATAAAAATTTTGAAGAACTAGTTTTAAAATCTGAAAAACCTGTTCTAGTTGATTTTTGGGCAACATGGTGTGGGCCATGTAGAGCTATAGCTCCAGTAATAGATGAATTACATGAAGAATTAGAAGGTAAAGCTCTTATAGGTAAGGTAAATATTGATGAAAACTCAGATGTACCTGTCACATACGGTGTTCGTAATATACCTACATTGTTAGTATTTAAAAACGGTCAGATTGTAGAGACATTAGTTGGCAATCAACCAAAATCTACATTGGTTGAATTACTTGAGTCTCACATTTAAATTTGACCTATATTTATCATAAATGCTTGATTTAGAAAAAATTAGATTATCTACTAATCTAGATTTATTTGCGAAACAAGTAGTTGAAGGTTTTATTACTGGAAAACATAGAAGCCCTTATCATGGTTTTTCAGTTGAATTTTCTGAGCACAGGCTATATAATTTAGGAGAAAGCCCTAAGCACATAGATTGGAAGTTATTTGCACGTTCAGATAAGTTATTTGTTAAAAGATATGAGGAAGAAACAAATCTTCGCTGTCAGTTGATTTTAGATATTTCTTCTTCTATGTATTATCCTTCTTTTAAAAATTTAAGTTTTAAAAATCCTAATAAATTATTTTTTTCTACATATGCTGCTGCTGTTTTAATGAACTTATTGAAAAAACAACGTGACGCGGTAGGATTAACTTTATTTTCAGAAAAGGTAGATTTACACATTCCTCCAAAGTCAACACTTAGACATCAAAAATTAATATACCATAATTTAGAAAAGTGTCTTAATATTGATTCAATTAAAAATGTAAAAAAAACAAATTCTATTTCTTCTATTCATGAAATTTCTGAAATGTTACATCGAAGATCTTTAGTTTTGATTTTTACTGATTTAATTAATAATGAGTTAGATGTTGATAAACAATTCGAATCATTTAAGCATTTAAAATATAACAAACACGAAGTGATTTTATTTTATTTGTCTGAGCCATTAACCGAAATTAATTTTGATTTTAATGATACAGCATGTAATTTTATAGATGTTGAGACTGGCGAAAAAATTAAGCTTAACCCCAACCAATACAGAGAAGAATATCAAAAAAAATCAAAAAAATATTTATCATTACTTAAATTAAAGTGTTTACAATATAAAATAGATTTGGTTGAAGTTGATATAAATAAAGGTTTTGATCAAATTTTGTTAGCATTTTTACTTAAAAGACAGAAAATGTTTTAATGTTTTAAAAAACACTTTATATTTGTAAAAATTTTTAAGACGGTCTGGTAGTTCAGCTGGTTAGAATACATGCCTGTCACGCATGGGGTCGCGGGTTCGAGTCCCGTCCAGACCGCAACTAAAAAGTTTAAACCCTTGTAATCCAAAAGATTGCAGGGGTTTTTTAATTTCAAGGGGACGGATAAGGGGACGGAATTATCTCCCAGGATATATTTTTACAATATCAATCTAAGTAGTCATTTAAAGTAGATTTGTCACAACTATAAGTTGTTGATAACTTATTTCTTAGCAGAGATTTCAACAGATTGTGGAAGACTCTGTCAATAACCCACAGTTACTTTTAATTGCAAATACTAAAAGGAACATAAATTTGTAGCAAATAATTGAAAGGACAATAAAATGCCAACAAATAACACCATCTATTTGACTGAAAAACAAGTAGCTGATAAGTACCAAGTATCAACGAGAACTCTGCACAATTTAAGAAAGGATGGTAAACTAACTGTTGGGGTTGAGTACTTCTATTTAGGCAAGCAAATAAGGTATAAGCCTATACAGTTGCAAGAGTATTTCGAGACCTCAGCACTATCATTTATTGGCAACTAAAAAAGCCAAAATAATTGGAGAAAAAAAGCCAAAAAAAATCCCCAACCTTTAAATAAAAGTTGTTTTCTATTTAGGTATTCTATTCATATATTGGGGTATAGCCCATAACCCACAAGGGTCTTATTGTCAAAAAAAATTATAATATAAAATCAGCTTATCCCCATCTTTTAACACATCTATAGTGTTGTTTTATAATGGTTTATGATATATGTAATTTGGTGTTTTGTTTAGGATTGTGAGGATTCGTAGGGTTTCTAAGAGACATCTCCATGTATATTTATAAAGTTGACTTATGAATGCAGAATAAATATTATATTTCTAACATATCTTCAACATTCGCATATATACTATCCCTTAATGTAATACCATCTTTATTTGAATCCCAAACTTTAATAAAACCTAATTTACAGTGATTTTCATCATCTTCTCTGCCTTTATGGAATTTACCAAATGATGTTTCTTCTTGATCTGTTTTAGGATACAATAAAATACTTTTAACAGAATCCCAATACATATTATATACATACATCTGTTTAAGATCATTATCTCCAGGTTTATTTGAGTCAATTAACTTCCATTTAGTGTCTATCACAAATGTTTGATTTTTACCATTAATCACTTTTTGATACACTATGTCTGGTCTTATCTTTTTGTTTTCCCAAAAGCTCATAGATTGCTGAGCAGAAACAGTGTAATGACCTTTATCTTGATCTTTACTTAATAAACGATAGATGTATCTTTCCCATAGTTCATTCATATCAAATAAGATTGCAATGACATTGTTTGATCCATTTTGAATATCTGGACTAAAATTGAGTAATATTAATTTGGCAAGTTCAATACCTCTTTTATAATGCTGTGTGTTTCTATCATACTTAAGATTAGAAAACAGAGCTTCATTTACTCGTATATTACTTAATTCAGGAAAATCAATCATCAATCTATTAATTTGATCTTTAAAAGATGGTTTTGCAACAATCGAAAGAACAGAAAGAGCTTTATATAGAACCTGATTAAATAAGTTATCTCTGTCGTAAGTTTGATGTGAAGTATAAAAATTCTCTTTATGAATAAGGTTTTTTGTGATTTGCTGCTGAAACAATAACCTCCCCTTTAAGGATCCTGTATTACTTTCAATAAACCTGTATTTTTTTCTCAACCCTCTTCTTAATAGCAAGCTTACTTCTTTTAAATATTCATTAATATATATATCTAATAATGATGTATTTCTTAGTTTCAGATCTGCATGCGTTAATGATGTTACGTTAATAAAG
>TARA_B100001093_G_scaffold519368_1_pt1 | contig 31066 bp, 35 predicted proteins | sample TARA_B100001093 | Tara Oceans TARA_B100001093 (sample SAMEA2623116) | marine metagenome | biome: marine biome (ENVO:00000447); feature: surface water layer (ENVO:00002042); material: "saline water (ENVO:00002010), including plankton (ENVO:xxxxxxxx)" | depth 5 m | reverse complement strand
ATGTAGAGATTTATTTTTTTTCAGTCAAAAGAAAATTAACGATTTTTAAAAAATAATTATTCTTTCCTATTTTTAATTTCTCTAGGATGATTTTTCTTATAATCATTAACAATTTTTGGTAACTTAATTTTAGTGTAAATTTGAGTTGAAGCCAAACTTGAATGACCTAAAATTTCTTTAATTGTATTAATATCTGCACCATTATTTAATAGATGTGTAGCGAATGAATGCCTTAAAACATGTGGACTAGTTTTAACCTTAGTCGAAGCTTTAGAAAAATATTTTTTTACAACTCTGTAGACTAATGAAGGTCCTATTTGCATTCTTTTTTTTGTTAAAAAAAGATTTTCTTTTAATGTGTTTAATTTAGATCTAATGATCAAATAATCTTTAATGTTTTTTTTAAGGCTTGGCAGCATGGGAACTAATCTTTCTTTATTTCTTTTACCATGAACCTTAATCAAGTTTTCCTCAAAAAAAATATCTTTTACTTTTATTTTAATTAGCTCATCTCTTCTAATTCCAGTAGAATAAAGAGTTTCAATAATAAGCATGTCTCGCTTTCCTTCAAATGAATCCTTAAAAACATTCATTACAGTGAACACTTCATCAAGAGAAAACGGTATTATAATTTTTGACTGAACCTTTAGCCTTTTATGATTCTTAGTTGGAGAATCTGTAATTTTTTCGATTTTAATTAAAAAATCATAATATCGACTTAATGCTGAGATTTTTCTGTTGATTGTTAATGGAGAAAGATCTGACTCTGATAAATTAATAATCCAACTTCTAATAATTGTGTAAGGAATATTTGAAACATCCTTTATATCGTGTTCATCTTTACAAAATAATCGAAAGGTGTTTAAATCCTTTTTGTAAGCTGTAATAGTATGAGCAGAATACTTTTTTTCTTTGGATAAATAATCAAAAAAGTTTGAAAAATACATTTATAGTCTTAACTAATTATAAAGTTAAGATTTTAAATAGAAAAAATTATGGGGAATTATATATTTTCTTGATCTCTAAGATTTTGCACGTATGCAGCTTTTTTAAACTTATCTCTATTTTTGACTGAGGGCTTGATAAAAGCTTGTCTTGCTCTAAGATTTTTCATAGCTCCTGTTTTGTCAAACTTACGTTTAAATCTTTTTAGAGCTCTATCTATATTTTCACCTTCTTTAACTGGAATAATTAACATAAATAATTTTAAATAGGCAGCAAATATAGAAACAATTTTTATTCCTCAGAAATTATTTTTTAAAATTTAAAAAAATTTATGATAATTGTTTGATTAAAATATAAAAATACTACCTGATTGCTTTTAAATACTTTTGTAATTCTTTTTTGACAACAGGAAAAAGAAAATATAGGCCAACCATATTTGGAAATACCATTGCAAAAATCATTGCATCTGAAAATGCCCAAATTGAATTCATACTTGCCGCAGCACCAATGACAATAAATGTACAGAAAAGCAATTTATACGTAATATCTGCTAAATCTCCTCTACCAAATAAATATTTCCAAGACTGTAAACCGTAGTAAGACCAGGAAATCATTGTAGAAATTGCAAATAATACAACTGCTACTGTCAAAAACACGTCAGAGAAGGGTATGTACTGAGCAAAAGCCTGAGATGTTATCCCAGCTCCCTCAAATGGAACACCGTCTATCATCACAGTGCCTAGACCGTCTCCACCATATTCAAAGTATCCTCCAAAATTAAAAATTACAATTACTAACGCAGTCATTGTGCATATAACAACTGTATCAATAAAAGGTTCTAATAATGCAACTAAACCCTCTGAGGCAGCATATTTTGTTTTTACAGCAGAATGAGCAATTGAAGCAGAACCTGCTCCAGCTTCGTTTGAAAAGGCTGCTCTTTTAAAACCTACCATTAAAACTCCTATTACTCCTCCCACACCCATTGCAGTAGGATTAAAAGCTTCTGACATAATCAGAGAAACCGCATCATCAACTAAAGTAAAATTAATAAGCAAAATATATGTACATGCAAATAGATAAAGAACAGCCATAAAAGGAACTACTTTTTCTGTAACTGAAGCAATTCTTTTAATTCCTCCAATAATAATAATACCAACCAAAATCGCCATAATTATTCCAATAATAGCACCCGCGCTAGTACTCTCAAGTCCTAATAATTGCTTTAAAACAACGGTAGCTTGATTGGATTGTGCTGCATTTCCTCCTCCAAAAGATCCACCAATACAACAAATAGCAAATATTACGGCAGTAATTTTTCCCAAATTTTCAAATCCTTTTTGTTTTAAACCTCTACTCAAATAATACATTGGTCCTCCATAAACAACACCATTTTCATCAACATCTCTGTATTGAACTCCTAAAGTACATTCAACAAATTTTGTTGACATACCAATTAAACCACAAATAATCATCCAAAAAGTTGCACCTGGTCCACCTAATGCGATAGCCAATGCCACTCCAGCAATATTTCCATTTCCGACAGTTCCCGAAACTGCTGTAGCTAATGCTTGAAAATGTGAAACTTCACCATCTTTTGAGCCACTAGATACATCTTTATCCAAATCATCATATTTGCCTCTAACAACATTAATTGCTGTTGAAAAATATTTAATATTTGGAAATCCAAAATAAAGAGTAAAAAACGCAGCACTTCCAACCAATAAAAATATTACAAAAGGGTAACCCCCAACTTGAAAAAAAACAATATCACTAAAAAAATTTGATATTGGTGTAAATGCTTCATCAATTTTTTGGTCTAATCCTTTTTCTTGAGAAAAAGTTAAAGAAGAAGAAAAAACAAATGCGAGACTAAAAAATATTTTTTTCATATAAAAAATTTTAGAAAAATTAATACATCAACAATATGCAAATTAAATATAATAATTCAAATGTTTTTTTTTATAAATCAAAGACAGAAGATCTTTTGGTAGAAATCATGTCTTTAATTTTTAGCCAAAATGCCAAAGTTAAATAAACAGCAAAATTTATTCCTAAAGAAAAAAAACTGACATATATGAAAAAAAGCCTAACATTTTTAGTTCTTATTCCCATCCATTCTGCAAGTCTTGAACATACTGAGAACCCATAACGTTCTAAAAAATATCTGATTTCTGTCAAATTAATTATTTTTGGTTATTTCCCCGTTCCACTCAAGTATACCTCCTTCTAAATTATAAACATTTTCAAAACCAAACTCGGTCATTAATTCACAAGCCTGAAAACTTCTTGCACCTGACCTACAATAAACATAAATAGAATTACTTTTTTCAAGCTTATTGATTCCATTTAAGAAAGATTGAGAGTCATATATATTTAAATTAATCGAATTCTTAATAAATCCTTCCTCATATTCCTCCTTTGTTCTTACATCTAACACTGTACAGTTTTTAGAGTTGCTTATTGATTCAATCCATTTATCTTGACTAAGATTCATCCTTTTAATTTTAATATTAGTCAAAGATATATTACTGGATCTTTTAAAAAAAATTTAAAATTTATTTAATTGCTTGTATAATAAAAGAGGATTTCTATATTTGTCTATATGTTAAATAATTTAAAAATAAATATATGGTGGTGGCTAGGAAACTCCGATATGTCGCGTTAGACCATTTAAATTATATATAAATATTTAGGCTTGTCTCGCGACAGGCCTTTTTTAATTAAAAGAACTAAGAAGTTGTACAAAATTATTTCATCCGAAAAAAAACTATTAGCTGACACACTAACACCTGTTAGTATTTACTTAAAGATTAGAGACAATTTTTCAAATTCTCTATTACTTGAAAGTAGTGACTACGGAGCAAATGACAACAGTTATGCCTATGTATGTTTTAATCCAATTGCTTATATTTCCGTTGATGGAAATTTTATATCTAAATCGTTTCCCGATGGTAAAAAAGAAAATATTGAAATAAAGGAAAATACTGACATTGTTCAAGAGGTCGATGATTTTTGTAAATTATTTGATTGTATAAAAAATGAAAAGAAATTCATAAACAATGGAGTTTTTGGATACATGAACTATGATTCAGTTAAATATTTTGAAAACATTCATATCAAAAGCAAAAAAGACAATCCAGATATTCCTGAAATATATTATGCATTCTATTCTAATGTAATTATTATTAATGTATTCAATAATGAAGCAAAATTATTTCATCATAGTTATGATCAAAAAAACAATTTAGATGAAATAATAAACCATATATTATCGAATAAATCTTCTGATTATCCTTTTTCGAAAGTCGGCAAGTTAACCTCAAATATAAACGACTCTCAATATATTAATTTAGTTAAAAAAGGAATTAAACATTGTTTCAGAGGAGATGTTTTTCAAATTGTACTTTCAAGAAGATTTTCACAAAAATTTAAGGGAGATGAATTTAATTTATACAGAGCGCTAAGATCTGTTAATCCCTCTCCATACCTATTTTATTTTGATTATGGTAGTTATAAAATTTTCGGGAGTTCACCAGAAGCCCAGTTAGTTGTTAAAAATGATAAGGCTGAAATTCATCCAATAGCAGGAACATTTATAAGAACTGGTGATGATTTACAAGATTCTAAAAAAGCAGAAAAACTTTCAAAAGATGACAAAGAGAACAGTGAACACATGATGCTTGTTGACCTTGCTAGAAATGATTTAAGTAGAAATGGAAATGATGTAAGAGTAGAAAAAGACAGAGAAATTCAATTTTATTCACATGTCATTCATTTAGTTTCTAAAGTAACTGGAATTAAAAAAAATGGTTCCTCGACTTTTCAAATTGCTACTGACACATTTCCCGCTGGAACATTGACTGGAGCTCCAAAACACAGGGCCATGCAACTGATAGATGAGTATGAGACCTGCAATAGATCTTTTTATGGTGGTGCAATAGGGTTTATGGACTTTGAGGGTAATTTTAATCATGCTATAATAATTCGATCTTTTTTAAGTAAAAATTATGAACTGCTGTTTCAAGCAGGTGCAGGAATTGTCTCTAAGTCTAAAGCAGAGAATGAATTACAAGAAATTTATAATAAACTTGGCGCATTAAATACTGCGTTAGAAATTGCTGAAAAAATTTAATTATGAAAATTATAGTAATAGATAATTACGATTCTTTTACTTACAACTTAGTTCACTATTTAGAAGAACTTGGATGTAATACAACAGTTAAAAGAAATGATGAAGTGGAAATGAAAGAAATCGAAAAATTTGATAAAATTGTACTTTCACCAGGACCTGGAATTCCTGATGAAGCAGGTCTTTTGAAAGATATTATATCCTTTTATTCTAATTCCAAAAGTATTTTGGGGGTTTGTTTAGGTCACCAAGCAATTGCAGAAGTTTTTGGTGGAAAACTTATTAATCTTAAAACTGTTTATCATGGTGTTGCGACAGAAATCAATATCGTTAAAGAAGATCCTATTTTTAAAGACTTGCCAAATCCATTAAAAGTTGGGCGTTACCACTCGTGGGTAGTAAAGAAACCTTTACCAGACGAATTAGAAGCTTTAGCATTTGACCAGAGTGGTCAATTAATGGCTCTAAAACACAAGTTGCTAGATATTAGAGGAGTTCAATTTCATCCTGAATCCATCCTTACAGAAAGCGGAAAATCTCTTTTAAAAAATTGGATAAAAATATAATAATGAAAGATATTTTAAATAAACTTATTGCTCATAAAACTCTATCAAAAAAAGAAGCCAAAAATACTTTAATTGATATATCTATTGGAAAATACAACAGTTCACATGTTACATCATTTTTAACTGTCTACATGATGAGAAATATAACAGTTGACGAACTTGAAGGATTTAGAGATGCCCTTATGGATTTGTGTATACCAGTTGACTTTAAAGATTATCATACAATTGACTTGTGCGGAACTGGAGGAGATAATAAAGATACTTTTAATATCTCTACTATTTCAGCTTTTGTCGCCGCAGGAGCTGGCATTAAAGTAACAAAACATGGGAATTATGGAGTTTCTTCATCTTGTGGCTCTAGCAACGTATTAGAAAATTTAGGAATTAAATTTTCTAATAATCAGAGCTTTTTAAAAAAATGTATTGAAAAAACTGGTATTTGCATTTTACATGCGCCACTATTTCACCCCGCGATGAAACATGTTGCGCCTACAAGAAAAGAACTCGGTCTAAAAACATTTTTCAATATGTTAGGTCCTCTTGTTAATCCCTCCTCACCAAATAATCAAATGGTTGGAGTTTTCAGTTTAGAATTAGCACGATTGTATTCTTATTTGTTTCAAAAATCAAATAAAAAATTCTCAATTATCCATTCATTGGATGGTTATGATGAGGTGTCGTTGACTGGAAAGGTTAAAATAATTTCTTATAACTCTGAACAAATATTAGAACCTTCCGATTTTAATTTAAATATTTTAAACCCAAAATCAATAAAAGGAGGGGAATCAGTGAAGGAGTCTGCTAAAATTTTTATGAATATCCTTAACAACGAAGGGACAAGTGCTCAAAATAATGTTGTCTTAGTTAATTCTGGTATTGCAATTTCAACTGTATTGGGATGTAGTATTGAAGATGGAATAGAAAAAGCTAGAGAATCTTTAAGATCTGGAAGCGCTGTAAATACATTTAAAACATTGAAAAATTTAAGTGCTTAATGAGTATACTAAAACAAATAATAAAAACTAAAAAAAAAGAAATAGAATTAAGTAAAAAAATTAATTCTATTTCACATTTAGAAAAATTTGAGCAATTCAGCAGAGTTACTAACTCACTTTCTAAAAGTCTTTTGAGTAATGATTTTGGTATTATAGCAGAACATAAGAGAAAATCTCCTTCAAAATCAATTATAAATAAAAACTCGTCTGTTAAAAATGTGGTTATTGGATACGAAAATGCAGGAGTAAGTGGAATTTCAGTCTTAACAGATAGAAAATATTTTGGAGGATCATCAGAAGATTTAATAATTGCTAGAAAAAACACTTTCTTACCCATACTAAGAAAAGAGTTTATAATAGATGAATATCAAATTTTTGAGGCTAAAGCTTTTGGAGCTGACGCAATACTTTTAATAGCATCTTGCTTGAGTAAAGAAATGATAAAAAAATTTAGTCAATGTGCTAAAAAATTAGGCTTAGAAGTATTAATAGAAATTCATAGTTTAAAAGAACTTGATGGTTGCTTATTAGACTCAATTGATATAATAGGAGTTAATAACAGAAACCTAAAAACATTTGATGTAAATATCAAAACCAGTAAAAATCTTGCAAATCATATTCCCAATGAATTTGTGAAAATATCTGAAAGCGGTATTTCAGAAAAAAAAGAAATATTAGAACTGATAGACTACAATTACAGAGGATTCTTAGTAGGTGAAAAGTTTATGAAAGAAAAAAATCCAGGATTAGAAGCTTATAATTTCATTAATAACTTAAATAATGGATAATATTAAATTAAAAGTTTGTGGAATGAAATTGGAAAATAATATTTCTGAAATAAGTAAATTAAACCCTGATTTTATGGGATTTATATTCTGGCCAAAATCAAAAAGGTTTTTCAATGAAAAATCTATTCGGATTTCCGATAAAATAAATAAAGTTGGTGTTTTTGTAAATCAAGATTATGATTTTATAATAGATAAAATAAACAACTTTGAATTAGATTTTGTTCAACTTCACGGAGAGGAAGATTATCAATTTTGCAAGAAAATTAAGACTCAATGTAAATTAATTAAAGTATTTAATATTGGAGCAGATTTTGATTTTGAAATTTTAAATTCATTTGAAAGTGTTTGTGACTATTTTTTGTTTGATACAAAAGGAGATTCATATGGTGGTAATGGAATTAAATTTGATTGGAAATTATTGAAAAAATATCCATCAAAAAAACCTTTTTTGTTGAGTGGAGGAATAGATCTAAAAGACTTTACAGAAATTCTAGAAATCAAAGAACTCAAAATTCCTTTAGTTGGTATAGACATTAATAGTAAGTTTGAATATGAACCAGGATTAAAAAATATAAAAAAAGTAGAAGAACTATTAAAAAAAATGAAAAAATGAAAATTTCTTATAATGTAAATAAAAATGGTTTTTATGGTGATTTTGGAGGGGCATTTGTCCCTGAAATGATGCATGCAAATATAGATGAGCTTAAATCAAAATATTTAAAAATTTCATCTGAAAAAAGCTTTAAAAAAGAATTTAATGAGTTGTTAGGAAAATATGTTGGAAGACCAACCCCACTTTACTTTGCAAAAAGACTTTCAGAAAAATATAAAACTAAAATTTATCTCAAAAGAGAAGATTTATGCCATACTGGAGCTCACAAAATAAATAATACTATTGGACAAATTCTCCTTGCTAAACGGTTAGGAAAAAATAGAATAATTGCTGAAACTGGAGCAGGGCAACATGGAGTAGCAACTGCAACCGTTTGTGCCCTTATGGGTATCAAATGTATCATTTATATGGGTGAAATTGATATAACCAGACAAGCTCCAAATGTTGCAAGAATGAAAATGTTAGGTGCAGAAGTAAGACCAGCTAGTTCAGGAAGTAAAACTTTAAAAGATGCTACAAATGAAGCAATTAGAGATTGGATAAATAATCCTATTGATACACACTATATAATTGGCTCTGTTGTAGGACCCCACCCATATCCAGATATGGTTGCTAGATTCCAATCAGTTATTGGAAATGAGGTTAAATATCAATTAAAGGAAATAGAGGGAAATGAAAATCCAAATTATATTATTGCCTGTGTTGGTGGAGGAAGTAACGCAGCTGGAATCTTTTACCCTTACTTAGATAATGAAAAGGTAAACATAATTTGTGTTGAAGCAGCTGGAAAAGGAATCGAATCGGGTGAAAGTGCAGCAACTTCAGCTTTAGGAAAAGAAGGAATAATTCACGGTTCTAAAACACTTTTAATGCAAACTCATGACGGTCAAATAACAGAACCTTATTCAATTTCGGCTGGACTTGACTATCCTGGTGTTGGACCTATGCATGCTAATTTATATCGCTCTGGTAGAGGAAAATTTATTTCTATTGAAGATAAAGAAGCAATGGAGTGGGGTCTGAATTTATCTAGAACGGAGGGAATTATTCCAGCAATAGAAACCTCTCATGCATTTGCTGTATTGGATACTTTAAAATTTAAAAAAGATGATGTAATTGTTTTCAATTGTTCTGGAAGAGGAGATAAAGATTTAGATACTTATATTGATTATTTTAAATTATAATATGAATAGAATTAATAAAGTTTTAAATAATAAAAGTGACATACTTTCTATTTATTTTACTGCGGGATTTCCGAATCTTTTCGATACAAAAACTATAATAAAAAAGTTAGATAGTTGTGAAGTAGATATGATTGAGATAGGTCTTCCCTTTAGCGACCCTCTTGCTGACGGACCAACCATTCAAAAAAGTTCTACTAAAGCATTACAAAATGGGATGACTACTAAAAAGTTATTTGAACAACTTAAAGGTTTGAGAAAAGAAACAGATGTTCCTATTATTATTATGGGTTATTTTAACCCTATAATGCAACACGGAGTAGAATCATTTTGTATTGACTGTAAATCTGTTGGGATTGATGGACTAATAATTCCAGATTTACCTGTTGAAATTTATTCAAAAAACTTTAAATCAATTTTTGATAAATATAATCTTCTCAATATGTTCTTAATAACCCCTCAGTCTTCTGAAAAAAGAATAAAATTAATAGATCGAATTTCTAATGGCTTTATATATATGGTAAGTAGTTTTAGCATAACTGGTGCGGTTAATTCTTTTTCAAAAGAACAAATAGAATATTTTAAAAGAATTAATAACATGAATTTAAAGTCCAGTTTACTTATAGGTTTTGGAATAAGTAATAAACAAACTTATAATGATGCTATAAAGCATAGTAATGGAGCAATAATAGGATCTGCTTTCATAAATCATTTAAAAGACCATGGAGTTGACAAGATTAGTGATTTTATTAAAAAAATAAAGGAATGATTACCTTATAAAAACTAAATCTTTTAGTTTTTCACTTTCTTCCCTACTATAGGAATAACCACCATAATTAAAGCCTTTTAAATCTTCTTTACTGTTAATTTTATTATCAAGAATATATCTGACCATCATTCCTCTGGCTTTTTTTGCGTAAAAAGAAATAATTTTTAATTTTCCATTTTTAAAATCTTTAAATGAAGGAGAAACCATAGTAGTTTTCAGAACTTTTTTATCAATAGCTGATGAATATTCATTACTAGCTAAATTGATAAAAAGTTCATTTTCATCTAATTCATCATTTAGTTTATTGGTGATTTTACTTTTCCAAAAACCATAGAGATTAACCGACCCGTCAATTTCTAATTTTGTACCCATTTCTAACCTATACGGCTGAATTAAATCCAAAGGTTTTAACAAACCATAAAGACCTGATAAAATTCTCAATGTAGATTGGGCGATTTTAATTTGGTTATTGGAAAGACTAAAGGCATCTAAACCACTATATACATCTCCATTAAAAGTAAAGATACTAGGTCTTGCATTATCTAAATTAAAAGGTGTTTCAAAACTATTATTTCTTTCCCAATTTAAGGCTGCTAATTTATCTGAAACACTCATTAAAGATTTTAGTTCATCAGGCGATCTTTTCTTCAATGATTTATTAATAATTTTTGATTCTGATAAAAAATCAGGAATTGAAAATTCTTTATTTATAAGTTCAGTTTTAAAATCTAAAGATTTTGCAGGTGAAATAATAATTTTCATAAAAATTTAATTAAAAATATAAATTTAAAAAAAATCAAATATTATTTGAATAGTTTCTCCATTTATTAAGGCATTCAATAAAATCATTAGGTAAATCTGATTCAAAATTCATTTCTTTATTTGAAATAGGGTGTGTAAAGCCAAGAGATTTTGCGTGAAGAGCCTGACGCGGCATAATTCTAAAACAGTTCTGAACAAATTGTTTGTATTTGTTAAATATTGTTCCCTTTAAAATTTTATCACCTCCATATCTTTGATCACTAAATATTGGATGACCAATAAATTTCATGTGTGCCCTAATTTGATGAGTCCTGCCCGTTTCTAGTTGACACTCTAAAAGTGTCACATAGTTAAATCTTTCTAATACTTTATAATGAGTTATCGCAGACTTTCCTTGTTCTTTACTTTCAGGAACACTCATAATTAGGCGATTCTTAGGGTCTCGTGCTAAATTTTCGTTTATAGTTCCTTCATCATTTTCAACTATTCCCCAAACCAGAGCATTATATTTTCTTTTGGAGGATTTAAGAAAAAATTGTTTAGCTAAATTAGTCATAGATAATTCTGTCTTTGCTATGACTAATAATCCACTAGTGTCTTTATCAATTCTATGCACAAGACCTGGTCTACCTTCTTTATTTGAAGGTAAATTTTTAAAATGATAAATTAATCCATTTAGTAAGGTTCCACTATAATTTCCATGACCAGGATGAACTACAATTCCATGCGGTTTATTTATTATTATTAAATAAGGATCTTCAAAAACTATATCAAGTGGTATCTTCTCTCCTACTAGTAAATTTTCATAGGGTGGGTGAGAAAACATAACTTTAGTAGAATCTCCAGGTTTTACTTTATAATTCGACTTAACAGATTCTCCATTAACAAAAATAAAACCGTTTTTAGCTGCATTCTGAATTTTATTTCTAGTTGCATTTTCAATTCGATTCATTAAAAACTTATCGACTCTAAGTGGCTCTTGTCCTTTATCAGCCTGAAACTGATAATGTTCAAATAAATCTTTGCTTGATTCGGCATTTTCTTCAGCTTCGGTCATTTTTCCGTTTTTATACCATTTCCTAAAACTAAATCAATTTTAGATTTTTTTGGAACTAAAAACCCCGGACTAACTTCTTTTTTTTTATACAGGATTTGTATTACCATATCCTTTCCAATATTATCAATTAAACTAATTTCACCTAATTCTAAATCAGATGAAAGAAGAGCAGAAATGGCGCTTCTTTTGGTTATTTGAACAATATTAGGAATAGCGATGTTACCATAATTAACTGGGTTAATAGTTAAATAAATTTTTCTATTTTTTTTCACCTTTGAATTAGCAATAGGTATTTGTTCTAGGACTGAATATTTTGGAAAATCCGGATTAAAAAAGGTGGAGTCAGAAATCTCATATTTTAAATTATTTTGATTTAAAATTTCCTCTGCTTCATTAATTTCAATGCCTTTTAAATCAGGAACAAAAATATAATTATTATGATTTGTTGTAATGTTAAGTAATAAGAAAATTACAGCAATTATAAAACCTGAAATAACAGATGAAACAAAAATTTGTTTGAAAAAATATTTACTAAGAAAATATCTAATTAAATTCATTTTAAATTTTAAACAAATATATAAAATATGTCTTCTCTGTGTTTTGACTAAAAATAAATGATATTTTTGTTGATATGAAAAAAAATGTGGCTGTAGTTATGGGAGGTTATTCCTCTGAACATGATATATCCATAAAAAGTGGTCAAGTTGTTTATGATAATTTAGACGACGAAATATACAATCGTTATAAAATTGTAATCGGAAAAGATAATTGGATATATATAGATGAAAATGGTAAAGAGTTTGATGTTTCTAAAGATGATTTTTCTATTCAACTTGAAAATAAGAAAATAAAATTTGATGTTGCATTTATTGTTGTTCACGGCTCACCAGGTGAAGATGGACTTTTACAATCTTATTTTGAAAAAATTAGTATACCATATACTGGTTGTGATCCCAATACTTCCGCTATTACTTTTAACAAAAGAGATTGTATTTCAATTTTAAAAAAATATAATATTCCATCAGCAAAATCGATTCATTTGAATATAAATGATGAAATAAATGAAGAAAAAATTATTAAAAATATCGGCATTCCGTGTTTTGTAAAAGCAAATAAATCAGGAAGTAGTTTTGGGGTATATAAAGTAACTGATAAGAAAGATCTATTGAGTTCAATTAAAGATTCATTTAAAATTGATAATGAGATATTAATAGAATCCTTTTTAGATGGAGTTGAAGTTTCAGTTGGAGTAATGAATTATAAAAATAATATTGAGGTTTTTGGTATTACTCAATTAATAACTGAAAATGATTTTTTCGATTATGAAGCAAAATATGGTGGAAAATCTAAAGAAATTACACCAGCTAATATTTCCGAAGTTCAAAAAAAAAATGTTACTGAAATTTCAAAAAAAATATATAAAAAATTAGGTGTAAAGGGTTTTTCAAGAAGTGAATTTATTTTTGTTGGAGATATTCCTTATTTCTTGGAATTAAATTCAATTCCTGGTTTAACTAAGGAAAGTATTTTCCCTAAGCAAGCACAAAAAAAAGGGATCACATTAAAAGAATTATTTGGGGATTTAATTAAGCAGGCTACAGATTAATTAATTATATTTAATGATAATGAGAAAAGCAATATTTCCTGGTTCTTTTGATCCATTCACTCTTGGTCACTTAGACATTTTAAAAAGAAGTCTTTCTCTTTTTGATGAAATCACTGTAGGAGTTGGGATTAACAATCAAAAAAAAACAATGTTTAACGAAAAACAAAGAATTAAATTTATTAAAAATTGTTTTTTAAATGAAACTAGAATTAAAGTAGAAGCTTATCAGGGACTAACCATAGACTTTTGTAAAAAAATTGGAGCAAATTTTATTGTAAGAGGAATTAGAAATAATGGAGATTTTGAATTTGAAAAAGCAATAGCAAGAACAAATAGAAAACTATCAAAAATTGAAACTGTATTTTTACTAACATCTGCGAAAACTTCCTTTATAAGCAGCAGTATTGTAAGAGAGCTTATTTTAAATAAAGGGAATTACAAACTACTTGTCCCGGATTCTGTTGTTACATATTAACTTTCAATGAGCAATTTAATATTTGGAAAGGTTTTTTTAATCTTTTTAATCTTTTCTTTACTTTTCCAGACCACTTTGGTGATTCCCTCACTAAGTTCAGGAATTAATTCGCCTGTATAATCAGATTTCATATTAAACCATGATGTTTCTTTTAAAAGATATTTGTTTCCTTTCTTAAAGATGTGATAAGTATCCATATAATAACTGGAAATAACAAGGTCTTTAATACCCGTTTCTTCTTGAACTTCACGAACTGCTGTTTTCTCAATAGATTCATCATTATCCATTTTTCCTTTAGGTAAATCCCATTTGTTTCTTCTAAAAATAAATAAAGTTTCTTTATTAGAATTGGTAACAATTCCTCCAGCGGCTTTAATAACTTTAATTTTTTTCTTAAAACGTGATATTAATTTTTTTGAATTATGGTGATACAAGTAAATTTTTTTATTTTTTTTAACTTTTAATATAATATCACTTAATGAAGTTTTTTTCAGCGGAAGTACTGTAATATTTGAGTCAAATGGAATTTCGTTAGTTAGAATTATAACATTTTTATTTAGAAAAACTTTATACATTTGTTTTTATGATTTTAGATTTAAGTACTGCAAAAAAAACTGTTGAACTTCTAATACAAATTAATGCAATAAAATTGAATCCAAAAAATCCATTTACTTGGGCAAGCGGTTGGAAATCTCCAATATATTGTGATAACAGAGTAATCCTGTCGAATCCAAAAATAAGAGTTTTTTTTCGTGAACAAATTTCAAAACAAATAAAAGAGTTATATGGAAAACCTGATATAATAGCAGGGGTAGCAACAGGGGCAATTGGAATAGGAATGTTAGTTGCTGATATAATGAATCTTCCATTTATCTATGTCAGACCAAATTCTAAACAACATGGTAGAAAAAATCAAATCGAAGGAAGCTTTGAAAAAGAGCAAAATGTAGTAGTTATTGAAGATTTGATTAGTACAGGAAATAGTAGTCTCGTAGCAGTTGATGCTTTAAGAGAAGCTGAACTTATAGTAAAAGGGATGATAAGTATTTTCACATATGGATTTCCTATTTCTTATGAAAATTTTAAAAAAAAGAATGTAGAATTACATACTTTAAGCTCCTACGACATCCTACTTGAACAGGCATTATCTACAGATTACATAAATGAAAAAGACTTTAAAATTCTTTCTAAATGGAGAAAAAATCCTCAAGATTGGGAATCAAAATATAAATTATGAAATTAGTTAGTACCATATCAAAAATTAAAATAAATGACAGTTTGTTATTTGAAAAGCTGTGCATAATTGAAAATTTTAAAAAAATAATGCCTGAAAATGTTTCTAAATTTGAAATTTTAGATTCAGATACATTTATCTTTTCGCTTAAGGGAATGCCTGCAATAAAATTAGTCATTATAGAAAAAAAAGCTCCCTCATTAATTACTCTTAACTCTAGTGAATCCAAAATTAGCTTTTCCCTTAAAGCTGAATTAAAGAAAATTGATGATGATAATTGTACTTTTTCAATTGAATTTAATGGAGATTTAAACCCTATGATTCAGATGATGGTAAAAACTCCTCTTCAATCCTTTATCAATGACTTATCTGCTAATGCCTCCAGCTTGGTTTAATGAAAAAATTTGCATTAGTTACAGGGGCAAGTTCCGGAATTGGTTTACAAATATGTCACTCTCTAGCCAAAAGAGGTTTTAATATCATTTTAACCTCACGATCTGAAAATACATTAAAAGCTTTATCTAAGAAAATAAGTTATGAATATAAAGTTGAAACTACTTATTTCCCTTGTGATTTAGCTGACAAACAAGGTCCACATAACATTTTTAATTTTTGTGAATCTAAAAACTATCAAGTTAATATTTTGGTTAATAACGCTGGGTATGCTCTTCCTAATTCTTTTGAAGAAAACTCCGTCGAAGATGAAGAAAAGTGTATAAGAGTTTTAGCTACATCCGTAATTTCTTTAACTAAACTTTTTGTTAGAAATATGATTAAGAACAATAATGGAAAAATAATGATTGTTTCATCTGTTGCCGCATTTGCTCCTCCAGCAAAAATTCAAGTTATGTATGGGCCAATTAAAACTTTCATGAACAGATTTAATGATGCTCTAAACATTAACTATAATTCAAAGGGTATTACGTCAACTGCATTGTGCCCTGGATATACAGTTACTAATTTTCACACAGCAAGTGGAGTTCAAGATGAAATGGATAGTGTTCCAAAATTCTTAAAGAAATCTGCATCCAGAATTGCTGAAGAGGGTGTTATTGGAATGTTAAAGGGAAAAAAAATTGTAGTCCCAACCAAATCCTGGCAGATTATTGTTTTTCTAATTAAAGTCGTTCCACAATTTATTTTTGATTTTCTTTCAGGTATACTGGCACCTGGTAGATATGAGGATTTAAAAAATTGATATTCCCCAGTAAGTAATAAACGCCCAAAGTATATATTTAACTAATTTACCAATTAACATCCAAATAGAAACCTTAACAAAATTTGTTTTAAAAAACCCTAAACTAACAGCTATTGGGTCTCCAATGATAGGTAAACAACAAAGAAAGGCATAGATACTTCCCCATTTATCAATTTTTTTTTTAAAGCGAATGATTTTTTCTTTTTTTATTCTAAAATATTTTTCAATAAAATTCCATTTACCCAGGCTACCTAAAAAATAACTACTTAACCCCCCAAGCCAATTTCCCAAGGTAGCTACAATAATACTTATATTAATATCAAAACCTTTAGCCAAAAGTAGACTTAAAACAAGTTCGGAACTAAAAGGAATAATAGTTGCACCTAAAAAACTTGCTAAAAACAATCCAAAAAAACCAAATTCAACAAATGATTCCATAAAATTTATTAATTTAAAATCATTTGAATTTCTTGAAAATTATAACTTTCAAATTTACCTGTACACGTCTTAATTCTGATTATTCCATTTTCTCCAACAGAAACTATTTTAGCTTTAAATATTTTATCATCTAAATTTTTAAAATTTATAAAAGTATCTGTTCCATATAACTTTTTATGATAAATTCTGCTAATTTTTTTTATTTTTAACTCAGACTTAAATTTTAAATAATCATTTTTTTTTAGACTCTGAATAATTAAACTTACAAAACTATCTAAGTTATAATTAATTTTACTAATTAATTTTAAAGAAGATGCATTTGGAAGATTTTCAAAATTCTCTTGATTAATGTTGATGCCAAATCCAATAATTATATTTTCAATTTTATTTCCTTTAATCTTTACTTCATTTAAAATTCCACATATTTTTTTTTCACCTGACAGTATGTCGTTTGGCCATTTTATTTTAAGTTCTGGAATTTTTAATGATTTTAAAATATTTATTATAAAAAGTGAAACCAACATATTGATACTAAACTGATTTTTGACTTTTAAATTTTTAGGAAAAAAACACACCGAAAATGCTAAATTCTTTCCTGAATCAGAGTGCCAAGTCTTTCCTCTTTGTCCTTTTCCTTTTGTTTGATTAAAAGAATATACAACATGACTGGTTTTAATACAGTTATCAATAATATATTTCTTTAAATATTCATTTGTTGAATTAACGGCATCAAGTTTGATTATTTTCATTTAAAGTATATTGATGTAAAACTAAAATAGTAGAATTAAATATCCTAAATTTACATATTTAAATAAGTAACTTGAATACAGATAATTTAATAACTAGCATAATTGAAGGAATCGAAAATGTAAAAGGACTTGATATTAATATTTTAGATTTAAGAGCTATTGAAAATGTACCCTGTAAATATTTTATTGTTTGTTCTGGTTCTTCCATTACACAAGTAAATGCCATAACAGGATCAATAAGAAAATGTGTCAGTAAAGAAATTGGTGAAAAACCTTGGCATATTGAAGGACAAGAAAATAGTAAATGGGTTTTAATGGATTACGTAGACATCGTAGTTCATGTATTTAATGAGGAAACTAGAGAATACTATAAAATTGAAGAATTATGGGAAGAAGCTGATTCAACCCTAGTTAATACTAATTATTAAAAATGAAGAAGAAAAATTCTATAAATAAACCTAAGTTTAATTCCTATTGGATTTATTCAATGATTGTTTTATTCTTTGTCAGTACATATTTTATTGGCGGAAATGAGACAACAACCGCTTCTAAGGATATTAATATTTCTAGTTTTGAAAGATTTTTAAATAAAGGTGAAATTAAAGAAGTTACTGTTATAAATAAAAACCTGGCCCAAGTAACACTAAACAGAGACGCACTAAATAGTCCAGATCATAAAAGTGCTAATACAACTAATTTTTTAGGTCAAAAAAACATAAATGGTCCGCATTATGTTTTTGAAATAGGTAACCTTGAGCTTTTTCAAAATAAACTTGAACAAGCTAAAATGAATGGAGTTCAATTTAATTATGATTTTAAAACTGTAGAAAATAAACTGCTAGATTATATTTTAGGGTTTCTTCCATTAATAATTTTAGTTGGCTTATGGTTCTTTTTTATGAAAAGAATGTCAGGTGGAGCCGGAGGAAGTTCACAAATTTTTAGTATAGGAAAATCAAAAGCTAAGTTATTTGATGAAAAAAGTGATGTAAAAACAACTTTTAAAGATGTAGCTGGATTGGAAGGAGCTAAGGAGGAAGTACAGGAGATCGTTGATTTTTTAAAAAACCCATCAAAATACACAAAATTGGGAGGTAAAATCCCAAAAGGTGCACTTCTTGTTGGATTACCTGGTACTGGAAAAACACTTTTAGCTAAAGCAGTTGCAGGTGAAGCTAAAGTTCCATTCTTTTCATTATCTGGTTCAGATTTTGTAGAAATGTTTGTTGGGGTTGGAGCATCAAGGGTTAGAGACTTGTTCAAACAAGCAAAAGAAAAATCTCCCGCTATTATATTTATTGATGAAATTGATGCTATTGGAAGGGCAAGAGGAAAAAGTAATATGACGGGTGGAAATGATGAAAGAGAAAATACTTTAAATCAATTACTTACTGAAATGGATGGTTTTGGGACCAACACAAATGTTATTGTTATTGCAGCTACAAACCGAGCAGATGTCTTAGATAAAGCGCTAATGAGAGCTGGGAGATTTGACAGACAAATTTATGTTGATTTACCAGACGTTAGGGAAAGAAAAGAAATTTTTCAAGTTCATCTCAAGCCAATTAAAATTTCAAGAGGACTTGATACTGACTTTTTAGCAAAGCAAACACCAGGTTTTTCTGGAGCTGATATTGCTAACGTATGTAATGAGGCTGCTTTAATTGCTGCAAGAAAATTAAAAAAATCCGTTAATAAACAAGATTTCCTTGATGCTGTTGATCGAATTGTAGGGGGACTAGAAAAAAAGAATAAAATAATAACTGAATCAGAGAAAAAAACAATTGCCTTTCACGAAGCTGGACATGCAACTGTTAGCTGGATGTTAGAACATGCAGCTCCACTTGTCAAAGTAACTATAGTGCCAAGAGGCCAGTCATTAGGTGCTGCATGGTACTTGCCTGAGGAACGTCAAATAGTAAAGCCTGAACAAATTCTTGATGAAATGTGTGCTGCTCTTGGTGGAAGAGCGGCTGAAAAAGTAATGTTTAATAATATATCTACCGGTGCCTTAAGTGATTTAGAAAAAGTGACAAAGCAAGCAAGATCTATGGTTACTGTTTATGGACTTAATGATAAAATTGGTAATCTAACCTATTATGATTCTAGTGGTGAAAATGATTATGGATTTACAAAACCATATAGTGACATAACAGCTCAAGTAATTGATAAAGAAATTTCAAATATTATAGAGACGCAGTACTCAAGAGCTATTAAATTACTTAAAAAACATAAAAGCAAATTAATTGAGTTAGCTGATTTTCTTCTAGAAAAAGAAGTGATTTTCAAAGAAGACCTTATTAGAATTTATGGGGAAAGACCTTTTAATGTTAAAAAAGTTTTAAAATCATCTAAACCTAAAAAATAGTTTTATTTTTTAAATTATTAACATTCCATTCGAAAACATTAAGTTTTTCTATCTTTACAGATATATATTTTTGTAATTGAAAAAATTCATCAAATCTTTTTTTAGTAAAACTGAAAAGGTAAAAAATCAAAGTGTATCTTCTGGAAAATATATGCCAGAAAAAAAAGCACCGATTGAAGAAAGATTTACTTTCAATTTTACTAAAAATGGAGGTAAGTTTTTGTACTGCGAAAACAAATCTGAATGTAACTCATTTTTTTCTCGAATTATAAACGAGAATGAATGGAATGATTCTGAAATTTTGTGTTTTGATAATAGTTTATTGGATTTTTTTATCGAAAAAGAAAAATTGAATATTTCTAAAACTAATTTGAACTCTAAGTTTTTTTTAACTAAATGTGAGTTTCTGGTAGCAAGTGACGGAAGTTTGTTAATATGTGATAAACAAATAAAATCACATAAGGTTAATGATTTTCCCAAAAATTTTATTGTTTTTGCAAAAATCAGTCAATTTACTGAAACTCTAAGTAATGGTCTTAATGGAATAAAAAGTAAATATCCAAGGAATTTGCCCACTAACATCACAACGATAAAAAACTTCAATAGTCAAGAGAAGGAAAATACAAACTTCTTAACATATGGAAGTACAGCAAAAAACCTTTATCTACTTTTACTTGAAGATTTATAAGAATGAAAGAATTTTACACTAGATCTTCAACTGCCTTAGCTTATGCTATTGTTCTTTTATTCCCTCTATTTTACAATCAATATCTCTTCTACACGGTAGGTTTTATTTGCAGTTTAATTTTAGTTTTTGAATTTATTAAACTCGTTTCCGATTATAATCATAAGTTTTTGTCCTTAGATTCAGGAAAATCTTATTTAATTCTTTACTTAACTTTTCCACTATATCTATCTCTTTTTATTTTATCAAAGTATTCTGAATTTCAGCTTGGATTTTTGATACTTATAGTAATTACAAATATATTGCTTGGGTTTTCTCTTTTAAAAAAGAAGTTATTTTCTTTTTCAATTCTTAAGAATCGTTTTGTAGGTCATTTTTATTTAGTTGGATCTTTAGTAATATTTTTTTCAATGTCTAATATTTCAGGAACATATAATCCTTTAATTATTTTTAGTTTTTTGGCTTTAATCTGGATTTCAGATTCAGCAGCTTATGTTTTTGGAGTGAATTTTGGAAAAAGACCATTACTAAAATCAGTTTCTCCTAAAAAAAGTATTGAAGGATTTATTGGAGGAATTATTTTTTCAATTATACTCTCTCTGATATTTAGTTTTTATGTAGTTTCTGATTTCTCTTTAATTCAATGGCTAATAATTGGCGTTTTAACAAGTGTTTTAGGAACTCTTGGGGATTTAGTTCAATCACAATTTAAGAGGGAAGCTGGGGTTAAAGATAGTGGGAAATGGCTTCCAGGGCATGGTGGACTATACGATAGAATGGATAGTATTATATTTGCTGCACCATTTATATATTTAACTATCAAAACATTTATTTATGTTTCATAAAGAAGGACACAACATTATTGGTATTTCATTTATCACTGTTGCATTAATTAATCTTATCTCTAAAAATTTAATAGATAATCCAATTATAAATTATTCAATTGGAATTTTAACAATTTTTGGATTAGTTTTAATACTTCAATTTTTTAGAAATCCAAAAAGATCGACTTTGTTGAATGATTCATTAATTATTTCACCTGTCGATGGAAAAGTAGTTGCTATTGAAAAAGTTTATGAAAAAGAGTATTTTAAAGATGATAGAATTCAAGTTTCTATTTTCATGTCTCCGTTAAATGTTCATGTAACAAGATATGCAATTAGCGGAGTTGTTAAATTCAGCAAATACCACCCTGGTAAATATCTCGTAGCTTGGCATCCAAAATCTTCTGAACTAAATGAAAGAACAACAGTTGTGGTTGAAAATAAAGTTTTTGGAGAAGTTTTATATAGACAAATTGCAGGAGCAATAGCAAGAAGAATTGTTAATTATGCCAAAAGCGGTGATTCAGTTACTCAAGGAGAGGATGCTGGGTTTATTAAATTTGGATCAAGAGTTGATTTATTCCTCCCCTTAAATTCTAAAATTAAAGTTAAACTCAATCAATTGGTAGTTGGTGGAATTGATACAATTGCTGAAAATTAAAAAAATCACTTTTTTAACTTTAACTCAAGCATTTTGATTTTAATCTTAGTGTCTTCTTCTTTTTTCTTTTCATTTTCAATTACACTTTTTGGAGCGTTTTCTACAAATCTTTTATTGTTAAGTTTTAATTGAACAGATTTTAAAAATCCTAAGTTATATTTTAAATTCTTCTCAATCTCTTTTAAATCATCTTCCGACTCCACATAATTCTTAACAAAATATTCTTTACTATCAACTATTAATGAGACTAGAAAAGCATCTTTATTATGTGAATCTTTATTAATATCTGAATTGGCTAATTTTAGAACAATGCTTTTGTTCTTGTTTTTTAATATTGAACTTGAATACAATTCAATTCTTTCTTTATATGAAATTCCTTTTTCGTTTCTGTACTTTCTAATTTTGGTAACAAGATTTGAAATGTGATTAAACTCATTTAGTAATAAATTATCAATTTTATTTGGTTTTGGCCAACTTTTAATAATTAAAGGGTTATCATTCTCTTTTTTTATACCACTCCAAATCTCCTCCGATATAAATGGCATAAAAGGATGAAGAACTATTAAGCATTTTTCTAAAAAATACAGTGTACTTTCATATGTAAAACTATCTATTGGATTTCCCTGATTTGGTTTTACAATTTCAAGGAACCAGGAACAGTAATCATCCCATACAAGTTTATAAATAGTCATTAAAGCATCAGAAATTCTATACTTTTTAAAATGATCATCAATTTCTATTAATTTAGAACTGAATTTATTTTCAAACCATTCAATTGCAGCATTTGAGGCTTCATTTTGTTCAACAGAATCTGAAACATTCCAAGACTTTACTAATCTGTAGGAATTCCAAATTTTGTTAGAAAAATTTTTTCCCTGTCGACACAAAGATTCATCAAATAAAAGATCATTTCCGGCCGGGGCACTAAGTAAAAGCCCAACTCTAACACTATCAGCCCCAAAATCACTTATTAACTTAAGAGCGTCAGGTGAATTACCTAATTGCTTTGACATTTTCCTTCCTTGTTTATCTCTTACTAAACCTGTGAAATATACAGAGCTAAATGGTTTTGATTTTTTAAATTCAAATCCAGAAACTATCATTCTAGCTACCCAAAAAAATAAAATATCTGGACCAGTTACTAAATCATTTGTTGGATAATAATAATTAAAATCTTTATTTTTAGGATTTCTAATTCCATCAAAAACACTAATGGGCCATATCCATGAAGAAAACCATGTGTCTAAAACATCACTGTCTTGAATTAAATCATTTTCAGTTAATTTTGAATTTCTGGTTTTTTTCTTCGCTTTTTCAAGGGCAATTTGAATGTTTTCAGCTACTACAAAATCTTTATTATTAGAACCAAAATAATAAACCGGGATTTGATGACCCCACCAAAGCTGCCTTGAAATATTCCAGTCTCTTATTTTTTCCATCCAGTTCCTGTAAGTGGTTTTGAATTTTTTAGGAAAAAGTTTTATTTCATCATCATTTACGGCTTCTAATGCTGGCTTTGAAATTTCTTCCATTTTTAAAAACCACTGTTCCGAGATTTTTGGCTCTATGACACATTTAGTTCTTTCTGATTTACCAACTTTAGTTAAGTAGGGTTCAACTTTAATTAGAGCATTTATGTTTTTTAATTCATCTGAAATCTTAGATCTTACAATAAATCTATCCACCCCCTCATAATGTAAACAGTGTTTGTTTAATGTACCATCATCGTTTAAAATATCAATAATTTCAAGATTATGTTTATCACCAATTATTTTGTCATTTTCACTATGAGCTGGAGTAACTTTTAAGCACCCAGTTCCAAATTCTAAGTCAACATAATCATCAGTTATGATAGGAATTTCTTTATTTAGAATTGGAATAATAGCTTTTTTTCCTTTTAACTTTAAATACCTTTCATCAGTTGGATTTATAGCAATTGCAGTATCTCCAAAAATTGTTTCTGGTCGTGTTGTAGCTATATTTATAGTTTCCGAAGAATTAGAAATTTTATATTTAATATAAAAAATTTTGCTTTGTATTTCTTCATAGATCACCTCTTCATTTGACAGGGTTGTTTGAGCCTGGGGATCCCAGTTTACCATACGATGTCCCTTATATATTAAACCTTTTTCAAATAAATCAACAAAAACTTTTATCACAGACTCTGACATTTCATCATCTAATGTGAATTTGGTCCTCGCCCAATCACATGAACAACCTAATTTTTTTAACTGTTCTAAAATTAGACCTCCGTGTTTATCAGTCCAATCCCAAGCATGAATTAAAAATTCTTCTCTTGTTAAATCATTCTTATCAATTCCATCCTTCTTCAATTTTTCAACAACTTTAGCTTCAGTAGCTATAGATGCATGATCGGTTCCAGGAACCCAACAAGCATTAAAACCTAAAAGTCTAGCTCTTCGAACCAGAATATCTTGAATGGTATTATTCAACATATGACCCATGTGTAATATTCCTGTAACATTTGGAGGAGGTATAACTATTGTATAAGGAACTTTATCATTTGGTGTGGAATGAAAATATTTTTTTTCAGTCCAAAACTTATACCACTTGGTTTCCAAATTTTTAGCGTCAAAATTTTTAACGATATTCATCTGTCTATTTGAATTATTTTGATCACAAAAGTAGTCAACTCTAAAGTAATTTAAAAGGTAAGTTGATTTTTTGTAATATGTATAAAAAGTTATAGTTTTAATTAAAATTGAAAACATGAAAAGATTATTATTAATTATTTGTTTAGTATCATTTGTCATTCCAATGCATTCTCAGGAAAAAACTGCAGAAATTTCATTTAAAGAAACTATTATTGACTTTGGAACTATTGAAAATGGTGTTGATGGGAAAAGAACTTTTGAATTTAAAAATATCGGTAATGCTCCTTTAGTTTTTTCTAGAATTTTTTCATCCTGTGGATGCACAATCCCAAAAAAACCAGAAAAACCAATACAACCTGGTGAATCAGGTATTATTGAGGTAGAGTATGACACAAAAAGAACTGGTTTATTTCAAAAAGCAATTACAGTTAACTCAAATGCCAAAACTCCTAATATCATATTAAGAATTAAAGGGGAAGTACTTCCGGAATCAGAAGAAGATGAAAAAAAGTGAAAAAAAATAGATACTATCTATTTTTTAATTGATAAATCAATTTGCAAAAAAAAAATAAAATATCTCTTAAGCACTTTAATAGTTTTGGAGTAGATGTAACCTCTACAGATTTTAATATTGCAAATTCTGAAAAAGACGTAATAAATTTTCTAAAAAAAACAAACTTTAAAAGCCCAATTATTTTAGGTGGAGGAACAAATGTGCTATTTAAAACAAACATTGAGAAAAGTATTCTAAAAATACAAATTAAAGGAATTAAAGTTTTGAATGAAACCAGTCAGCATATTCAAATTTCTGTTGGGGCTGGAGAAGTATGGAACAACTTAGTCGATTGGTGTGTCAGTAAAGATTATGGTGGTTTTGAAAATTTAAGTTTGATCCCAGGAAATGTTGGAAGTGCACCTATTCAAAATATTGGTGCTTACGGGGTTGAATTAAAAGATACGTTTATTAGTTGCAAGGCAATTTGTGTTGATACTGGTTCTCTAAAAATTTTTGAAAATAAAGAGTGTAACTTTTCCTATAGAAGTTCTGTATTTAAAGAAGATTTAAAAAATAAGTTCATTATTTCCAATGTTACGTTTAAACTAACTAAGAAAAACCATAAACTCAATTATAGTTATGATCCTCTGAAGAATTATTTAATTGAAAATAACATTCATTATCCTTCAATTAAAGACATCTCAAAATCAGTAAAAAAAATTAGGTCCAGTAAGCTACCTGACCCCAAAAATATAGGCAATTGTGGGAGTTTTTTTAAAAACCCAATTATTAACAAACTTGAATTTAAAAAAGTTCAAGAAAAAACAGAAAATATACCTCATTACAATATTTCTAAAAATGAAATTAAGATTCCTGCCGCTTGGCTAATAGAAAAATGTGGATTCAAAGGAATAAAGGATGGAAATACCGGGACTCACGACAAGCATGCTTTAATAATTATAAACCGAGGAAAAGCATCCGGAAATGAGATTTTTAATTTTTCTCAAAAAATTAAAAATACAGTTTTAAAAAAATTTAATATCTTGCTAGAGGAGGAAGTTAATATTATTGAAAACTGATAAATTATATGTTATTTATTATTACTTTTTTATTGCTAGGAATTGCTTTTGCTGGAATTGCGATTAAAATTATTTTAAAAAAAGACGGAAAGTTCTCTGGAACTTGTGCAAGCAATAGTCCCTTTCTCAGTAAAAACAATGAACCTTGTGGAATCTGCGGAAAACTTCCCGATGAGACATTGTGTAAGGAACCTAAAATGAATTTGAATTAATAGTTTGACCGATAACAAAATTATTAGAAATCAAATAAACCTTGCAAAAGAAAAAAATCAAAATGCTTTTAGCTATCTCTTAAATACCTTCTGGAATGATGTTTATAATTTTCAATTAAAAAGAATAAAGAATGAATCAACAGCAGAGGATATTACAATTGAGAGTTTCACAAAAGCCTTTGAAAAAATAAATACCTATAATGATAAATATATTTTCAAAACTTGGTTGATAACTATTTCTAAAAACCTACACATTGATAAGTTAAGAAAAAATAAAAATAATTTTAATTTAGCTGAAACAAATGAGTTTAAAGAACTAAAAGAAAGTTCTCCAAGTCCCGAAGACGATCTTATAAATGAACAAAAATTAAAATCATTAAAAAATAAAATAAGTCAGTTAAAACCAATTTATCAAAAAGTAATTGAGCTTAAATATTTTAATGAACTAAGTTATAAGGAAATTTCTCAAAAACTTAATCAACCAATAAATAATGTAAAGGTTAGAGTTATGAGAGCAAAAAGAATTTTAGCTGAGATAATTAAAACTCATGATTGAAAAAGTCAAGAAATTAGGGCCAGGTTTACTTTTTGCCGGGGCAGCAATTGGAGTTTCTCACTTAGTTCAATCAACAAGGGCAGGTGCTGATTTTGGATTTGGTTTACTTTGGGCATTATTACTCTCAAATATTTTTAAATACCCATTTTTTTTATTTGGACCAAAATATTCAATTGCAACTGGTGAAAGTCTATTGGATGGATATTATAAACTTGGAAAATCTGTTTTATTCGCATATTTGATCCTTTCTTTGATAACTATGTTTACAATACAAACTGCTGTTACAATTGTTACCGCTGGTTTAGCTATAGAATTATTCGAAATTTCATCTAACATTACAGTGTGGGCATGCATAATAATTATAATTTGCTTACTAGTTCTTTTGATTGGAAAATACAAACTCTTAGATAATCTAATGAAGTTTGTAATAATTATACTGACAATTAGTACGTTGTTAGCCGTGTTATTTGCTGGATTTAACAATGTAAACTCATTTGAACTAAAACAGGTATTTCCAAGAGAAACAATAGAAATTGCTTTTTTAGTTGCATTTATGGGATGGATGCCTGCCCCATTAGATATTTCAATATGGCAATCGATATGGTCACTTGAGAAAAAGAAAAAAGAAAAACATATTTCGGAAAAAGAAATTATTTTTGATTTTAACATAGGTTATATAACAACCATAATTTTAGGAATATGTTTTATAGCCTTGGGGTCACTAGTAATGTACAACACAGGTGAAACCTTTTCTAATCAAGGTGGAGTATTTGCAAAACAACTAATAAATCTTTATACAGTTTCTATAGGAAATGAGGCGTTTATAGTAATTGCGATAGCAGCATTTACAACAATGTTTAGCACAACAATAACTTGCCTTGATGCTTCTCCTAGAACGATGGAAAAAACATTTGAACTTTTGGGCTTAAATAGATTTGCTAGTTATAACTTTTGGATAATAATTTTAGCATCTGGAACATTATTGATTTTCGTTTTTTTTATGTCAGAAATGGGTCTTTTAGTAAAAATAGCTACTATACTTTCATTTATAACAGCTCCTTTCTATGCAATTGTAAATTTTAAATTAATTAACAGCAAACACACTCCTAAAGAGTCTAGACCTTCAAAGTTTATTAACATATTAAGTTTTTTGGGTATAATATTTTTAAGCTGTTTTACTTTATGGTATTTAAGTATTTTATAAAAAATTTAATCAATAGTTTGTAACTTAGCAAAGAATTTATTTATATGTCTTTATCTACCATATCTCTTAAAGAAAATACTGTTCAAAATAAAGAATGGAAACGTCTTGAAATTTCTAATAAAAATCTAGTTTCAAAGAAGATTACGACTGAAAGCAAAATATCAAAAAAACCTAAATGGATCAGAGTAAAACTTCCAACAGGAAAAAAATATACTGAGCTAAGAGGTTTAGTTGATAAATACAAATTAAATACAATTTGCTCATCCGGAAGCTGTCCTAACATGGGTGAATGTTGGGGGGAAGGCACGGCGACCTTTATGATTTTAGGTAACATATGTACAAGATCTTGTGGGTTTTGCGGGGTTAAAACTGGTAAACCAGAAAATATTGACTGGGAAGAGCCTGAAAAAGTAGCGAACTCAATAAAAATAATGAGAATAAAACATGCTGTTATAACCTCAGTCGACAGAGATGATTTAAAAGATATGGGGACTCTAATATGGTCAGAAACTGTAAAAAGTATTAGAAGACTTAACCCAACTACCACCCTAGAAACTTTAATCCCAGACTTCCAGGGGATAGAAAAACATTTAGATAAGATTATTGATGTTAATCCTGAAGTAGTTTCTCACAACATGGAAACTGTAAAAAGATTAACACGGGAGGTTAGAATCCAAGCAAAATATGAGAGAAGTCTTCAAGTTTTAGAATATTTGAAATTAAATGGTATAAATAGGACAAAATCTGGAATAATGCTTGGTTTAGGAGAAAAAGAAAATGAAGTTTTTCAAACTCTTACAGACTTAAAAGAGCATAATGTAGATATAGTTACTATCGGTCAGTATTTACAACCATCAAAAAAGCATTTACCGGTTAAAAATTTTATTGATCCTTCTCAATTTAAAAAATATGAAGAATTTGGTAAAAATTTAGGTTTTAAACATGTTGAAAGTGGCCCTCTTGTAAGATCTTCTTATAAAGCACAAAAACATATTAACTAATTAGTGCTTCTTTTATTGTTTTTTTAAAAGATTCTTCTCCTTTGTTTAAAAATTTAGTTTCTATTTCTAAATAATACAACTGATTTTTTAATTCTAAGTCATTTATTTTTTTAAAATCTTTTTCAGTTGTCAAAACTATTCTATCTGTATATTCTTTTTCAATCATTTCAATATCAGCAGAGGAATAATTATGATGATCAGAAAAACTGAGATGATCAAAATCAATATTTTTATTATTTAAATATTTTAATAAAGGAGTATAGTCAGCAATTCCTGTAACCAATAAAACTTTAAAATCTTTAAGTTTTTCAACTTGAATGGTTGACCTACCTTTAACAGTACTGTTGTAATCAATTGTTGTAAAATATAAACTTTGATTATTTTTTAATTTGATAGAACTAATAAATGTATTTATCTCTTTTAAATTTAAATCATTTGGACACTTTGTCACAATGATCACGTCAGCTCTTTTGTAACCATTTCTTGATTCTCTAAGATTACCCATTGGCAATAAATAATCTTTAAAAAAAGGATCATTATATGTGGTTAGTAAAATATTTAATTTGCAAGAAACATACCTATGTTGAAAACAATCGTCTAAAATTACTGATTGTAAATGCGGATTTTCCTTTACTAAATTTTCAATTCCTCTAACTCTATTTTCATCAACAGCTAAATCAATATTTTTAAATTTATTAAAAATTTGATACGGTTCATCTCCAATTGAGCTTGGTGTTGAGTTATTATTTGCTTTGACATAACCAGATCCATTTCTTTTATACCCCCTACTTAGTAAAGACATATTAAAATCTTTATAAAAGTTTCTCAAAATAAATTCAACTAATGGGGTTTTTCCAGTTCCTCCTGAATTTAAATTCCCTATGCCTAATAAGGGAATACTAAAATGCTTTGTTTTTAATACACCTATGTCAAATAAAAAATTTCTTGTTTGGGTAATTAAAAAATATAATAAAGAAAATGGTAATAGAATTTTTCTAAAAATAGTCATGAATCTAAATTATAAATTTATATCTAAAACTTTCATTGATTCAATAATTTATAACTTTGTAAAAAATATAAATTGAAACTAAACAAAATTATAAAAACAATTGAGGATTGGGCTCCAATTAACACTGCGGAAGAATTTGATAATGTTGGTTTAATTATTGGTGATGAATCATCTAATGTAAATAAAGCATTAATTACAATTGATACTTTAGAAAACGTTGTAGATGAAGCAGTCGAAAACAAATGTGACTTAATTATAAGTTTTCATCCAATAGTTTTTAATGGCTTAAAAAAAATAGTAAATAAAAATTATGTTGAAAAAACTGTATTAAAAGCAATAAAAAACAACATTAATATTTATGCATTACATACCAATTTAGATAATCACCCTAAAGGTGTCAATTTTCAAATCTCAAATTATTTAGAATTAAAAAATACTACTATATTAATTCCAAAAAAAAATTTTTATGGTGGAATGGGAATGATAGGTAAAGTAAATAAGCCCATTTCAGAGAAAGAATTTTTGAATTTTGTAAAAAAGAAAATGGGAGTAAAAATGATTAAACACTCTAATTTTCTTAATAAGAATATAAAAAAAGTAGCTGTTTTGGGTGGTTCTGGAAGCTTCGCTATAGAAGATGCAATTAAAGCTGGAACAGACTGCTTTATAACATCGGATTTAAAATATCATGATTATTTTAAGGCTGAAAATAAAATTTTATTAGTTGACATAGGACACTACGAAAGTGAACAATACACAAAAGAACTTATTTTAAATTTTCTTAGAAAAAAAATTCCTAAGTTTGCGTGCATTATATCAAAATCAAATACGAACCCCGTAAATTATTT
>TARA_B100001093_G_scaffold455577_1_pt1 | contig 31250 bp, 26 predicted proteins | sample TARA_B100001093 | Tara Oceans TARA_B100001093 (sample SAMEA2623116) | marine metagenome | biome: marine biome (ENVO:00000447); feature: surface water layer (ENVO:00002042); material: "saline water (ENVO:00002010), including plankton (ENVO:xxxxxxxx)" | depth 5 m | reverse complement strand
GAAGTATTCACAAATCAAATAAAAGAATATTTTGAAAAAATAATTAATACAACTATTAATGAAGATTTAAGTCCTTTTTTGTCCTTGATTAATGAGAGCCTAGAAAGTATTAGTAAAGAAGAATTAATCAAAAAAATTGCTTCCCTAGAATTTGAAAGAAAATTAAATTCATTTAAAGAAGAAGAAATTAAAATAAATAAGGGAAAAAAGGATAAAGATTTAAGATATCAAATAAATTTAGGAACAAAAGATTATTATAATTGGCAGAATCTTAAAGATTTTTTGACAGAGTTATGTTCATTAAGCCCTGGTGATATATATAATGTTGACGTACAAAAAACAAAATCTTTTTTTAATTCAAAGCCAGAACATAAGGAGCTTATTTTTAAAGTCTTTAATAATTTTGAAATTGAAAATAGAACTATAAATGTCAATATAACAAATAGAAGGGGACAAAAGGATGAGTCCTCAAGGTATCACAAGGAGAGAAGATTCAGCAAGGGAAATAAAAGAAAAAAACCTAAAAGGTCAAGGAGAAATTTTTAGGAGGTTCAATCTCCTTTAGATATTTTACAAAATAATCCCATTTTCTTCGCATAAAGTAATTACTTTGTTCTCCAAATCCATGTCTTTGATTTGGAAGAATTATTAAATCAAAATCTTTATTAGCTTTAATTAATTCATCAACAACAAGATAAGTGTTATATGGTGGAACGTTATTATCAATATTCCCATGAGCCAACAATAATTTTCCTTTTAAATTTTTAGCTATTAATTGATTAGCTTGATTATCATAGTTAGTTTTACCTAAAGTATTTTTACTAGAAGTATTATCGCTATTAATTAAAAGCCCTTGCCATTTTTCTCCCCAATCTGCTTCATAGTTTCTATTATCATGATTACCAGCACTAGAAACTGCAACATCATAAAAATCCGGATATTCAAAAATAGCTCTTGTTGATGCTAAACCACCACCAGAGTGCCCCCAAATACCAACTTTTTTGATATCAATCCCTTTATATAATTTACTAAGCTCTTTTATTGTCTTAATATTATCCGGCAATCCATTGTCACCCATATTCCCATAATATGCATCGTGAAAAGATTTAGATCTACCAGGTGTGCCCATTGCATCTACAGCAATAACTACAAAACCAAGTTCAGCTAGAGATTGAAAATCTCTTCTAGTTGTTTGGAAAGAATAATTTCGTATGCTTCCAGCCTGAGGACCTGGATAAATATAATTTAAAACAGGGTATTTTTTATTTTCATTGTAATGACTAGGTAAGTGCATTATACCATAAAGATCTGTTTTATTGTCTCTAGCTTTTACAGAAAATTCAATGGGTTTTTGCCAATTATTAACAATTAAACCTGATATATCAACCCTATTTATTTCTTTCAATGTTTTACCATTTCTGTTTTTTAATAGTGTTATCGGTGGATTTTCGGTTGAAGAATAAGTTGTGATAAAAAACTCCCAATCTTCTGAGGGATTAATATTATGTGTTCCTTTCTCGGGTGTTAAACAAATTAGTCCAGTTCCATCAAAATTAACTTTATAAAGATACACATGATAAGGATTTCCTTCCTCTTTTCCACCAGCTGTAAAAAATATTTCTCTAGAAAGTTCATCTACATGTAGAACATCTCTTACAAGCCAATTTCCAACAGTAATTCTATTTTTTAATTTTCCAGATTTTAATTCATGTAAATATAGATGTCCCCAGTTATCTTTTTCTGAATACCATAAAAACTCATTTGTATCAAAAAAAACTCTCCAATTTTCTCCACTCAAACCAGATTCATAATAAGTTTCAGTTTTTTCCTTATAAATTGATGTAATATTCCCGGTTTTAATATCTGCTAATTTTAGATGAGCCTCTTTATGATCTCTACTTGATGAAATAAATGCGAGTTTTTTATTATCACTACTAAATCTAGTATCAAGAAGAGTTCCATCACTATCAGCAATATGGTCAGTTGTAGTTGATCTTTGGAAATCTTTGCCCATTTTAAAAGGAGTTATTTTTCCAGAGTTTACATTAATAAATATTCTTTCAATTTCAAATATTTTATCATCACCTGGGAGTGAATATTTCCAATTTTCAAGTTTTGGATGTCCAACATTTGTAGTTGTTAAATACATTTCTCCAACTTCTCTGGCATCTTGTCTAAATGTTACTATTACTTCAGAATTTGGAGACCATTTTAATACTGGTCTATCATTCTTTATCCAGCCTGCATTATTAGTTGCATAGCCATAATCTTTATATCCATCAAACGTTAGTTGCTTACTTTTATTTGTTTTTAAATCTTTAACCCATAAATTATAACTTTTAATATATACACTCTTTTTTTTATCAGGAGAAATAAATTCTAGAAAACTTGTCTTTAGATTATTTTTTTTAGGGTATTTTTCTTCAACAACTTTTAAATCATTTACATCAATTTTAAATGATTTAAAAATCGTATCACTTTTCGTCTTAAAGAAAAATGACTTATCATTCCATTTTTGAGAAATTATTTTTTTTCCTAAAAATTTATCAAGATTTTGTGGTAAATGTTTTACAGCATTTTGATATGCACTAACATCTAAATTACTTTCTAATTTTTTGCATGCTATTAATAAAAAAATTGAAAATATTAAATAGATATATTTTTTCATGATCAGTATTATCTAATTTAATACTTTTTTATAATCTTGTATTTATCACACTATTGTAAATAGAGCCAAAAGTGTAGCTAAGACCAACTGAAAAACTTGTTTTATAATCAGTAGCAATTTGTCTCTGTTGAAGTAATAAATCTTCAATTGATGAAGTACTACTAGCTGCTAAATTATATTGGTCTCTAATTAAATTAATATTGCTTGAAAATCTAACTGCTAATCCTTCAAGAACTCTTATATCTAGGCTGCTTCTAAGTGATAATCTTTTTTTTGTGCCGTCGTTTAAGAATTGATCTCCTCGAAGATATGAGCTTATATTACCCCATTTTTTTCTAAACTTAACATTTAAAGTTAATCCGTGGGGATATACTATTTGTTTTGTGTAACCATAAATTGTTTTTTCAATATAATTTCTTTTACCAGTACCAATTCTATAGGCAAGTGTTACCTCTCGACTTAGTACATCTTCGTATGGGAATAAACTATACTCAATTGCAGGCATTATATAACGTTGAAAATCTATATTTTCATAAGTATTTTGAAACCCTCCTACAAATGCACCTAAAGAAAAATGATTACTAACGCTTCTCACAACTCTTGCTCTTAAGCTAGTTGTTTTTCGGTTACTTGAGTAGATATTATCATTACTAAAAAAAATTCTATTTGATTCACTTCTACTAAAATCTATTCCAATTCTCCATTCAGGAGTTAGCTTGTCAATTTCAAATTCAATTTCATATCGGTTAGTTTTTCTAGTTTCTTCCTTATCATTATTGTAGGAGCCTGAAAGTTCAAAAACCCAATTCTTCCATTTGTCATCCTTTGTAGAGTAATCATCTAGATTTGAATCCACATCTATTTTTATATTATAACCACCTTCATCAAGGAAAGGAACCAATGCTAATTTCACTTTGTTAAGCAACTTGTCTCTTAAAGTACTAGAGGTATCGTTTGAATATCCCACAACTTTAGAAGAAGTGCTTATTTCATGGTAAATATTGTTACCATCAATATTAATTTCAAATGATCTGGACCCAGTAGGTGTGTAAACATCAAGAATAAAAATTTCAATATCTGCTAAATCTTGATCTCTTACATATTTTAAGAAAGAGGTATTCTGCTTTAGATAGTTTTCGTCACAATCACAATCTAAAAACACTTTCAATTGTTTTTCCTGACTTAATAAAAAAACAGAAAAAAATAATATTAATAAGCTGAGATTAAACTTCATATTATATTTACATACTATTACAACAAAATTTAGACCTAAATCATGAAAAAAGGATTAAAATTTTTTTTATCGTTTTTAATTATACCAATTTTAATTATAAATTCATGCTCAAATATTAAAGAGAACACTGTGGTTTTTGGAAAATTAGATAATGGAGATAATGTTTTTAAGTATTTATTGAAGAATAATAACTGTGAAGTTGAAGTAATTACATATGGTGGAATTATAACAAGTATTAAGGTTCCCGATATTAATAATAATTTAATTGATATTGCACTTGGATTTAATAATCTTGATGCATACCTAGAAGGTCACCCATATTTTGGAGCTATTGTAGGGAGATTTGCAAATAGAATTGATAATGGAAAGTTTTTAATTAATGAAGAAGAATATAAACTTGCAATAAATAATAATGGTACATCTCTTCACGGAGGAATAAAAGGATTTGATAAAGTAAACTGGAATGTAGTTAATTATGATTACTTAAATAAAAGATCAATTAAACTTAATTATTTATCGAAACATATGGAAGAGGGTTATCCTGGAAATTTAGATATATACGTAACTTATACTTTGTTGGACAATAATGAGCTTAAAGTTGAGTATCAAGCTGAAACAGATAAAACAACAGTGCTCAATTTAACACAGCATTCTTACTTTAATTTATCTGGTGAAAGTTCTGGTGATATTCTGGATCATGAGTTATTAATAAATGCAGATTCATTCTTGCCAGTTAATGAAAAAATAATTCCAACAGGAGAAATAAAAAATGTTCAAGACACACCTTTTGATTTTAGAGAAAGAAAAAAGATTAGAAGAGATATACTTAAAAATAATAGACAACTAAAATTAGGGAATGGATATGATCATTGTTGGGTTTTAAACGATTATAATAAGAAATTAAGAAAAATTAGTGAAGTTTACAGTAATCATACAAGGATCAAAATGGAGGTGTTTACTGATTTACCAGGATTACAATTATATTCTGGAAATTTTTTAGATGGATCTTTAAACTCAAAAAAAGGAAAAAAATATATCAATAGATCAGGTTTATGTTTAGAAACTCAAGCTTTTCCTAATTCACCAAATAATGAAAATTTTCCAACAACAATTTTGGAGCCTGGAGAAAAATTTTATTCTCAAACATCATTCAGATTTTCAACTACTGAAAAATAAATTTTAAATCAATTAAATTATGGAAGAATGTAGTTTACCTGTACTATCTGAAAAACTTTCTTTTTCAATATCAAGTTTGTGAAGCATACTTAAATATAAATTTGATAATCTTTCATGTTTTTCTTCAAATACAGTATATCTTCCATGATTAAGTCCAAGTTTTGATCCTCCAGCAAGTATTAATGGATAGTTTCTTGCATTATGGGTTGTACTACACGCACTACCATAAAGAATTAATGTATTATCTAAGAGTGAACCATTTATGTCCTTAGTATTTTTCATTTTATCTAAAAAATATGAAAACTGCTTAGAGTACCATCTATCTAAGCGACCCCATTCAGTCCAATGACCTGAACTTACATCATGTGATATTGTATGATGACCTTTTAAGCCAAGTGCTATTTTAGGAAAATTATCACCAAAACCCATCCCATCTTCTCTAGCCATCATATAATTTATTACCCTTGTAGAATCAGTTTGAAAGGCTAATACAATTAAATCCATCATTGAGCGAACATAATCTTCAGGGGCAGATGTTGGATCTACATCTAAATTTATAAGACTAGCATCAAATTCTTTCATTGGAATATCTAGCCATTTTTCATTCCTTACAAGCTGCATTTCAACTTGATTCAATGATGTCATATATTCATCAAGTTTTGATTGATCATTTGATCCAAGTTTATTTTTTAAATTTTTACTATCCTCCAAAACTAAATCAACGATCTTTTTACCTTGATTAATACTCTTTTTCCTTTGTGTGGTTGATCCTCCACCATTTGGAGAAAAATAACGTTCAAAAATATCTCTTAACCTGTGTTCAGAAGGTATAGGTTTACCTGATGAATTGAAAGATAATGTTGAGGTTCTGGACTTATAGCCTACTCCACCGTCTGATGATAATGATAAATATGGGAAACGAGTAAATTGACTTAATTTGTCAGCAGCAACTTGGTCAACAGAAACACTGTTTTTATATAAACCCCTTAAGTCACCCCCAGTTAAGAATGAATCACCAGCCATATGACCTAAAACACTTCTACTATTTGGATGGCTAAGACCTCCAATTATTGACATATTATTTCTATGTCTTTCTAAATGAGATAATGATTTTGTTAGTCGATAACTCTTCCCATGACCTATTGGGAACCAATTCCAATCATTATAAAATTCACTATCTACTGGTGGTAAACCAACACCGTTAGGGAAATATAAAAAACATAATCTTTTTGTGGCAGCTGGTTCTGATAATTTAGAAAGATTCGTCATTGACATTGCTTCAAAATAAGGCAACATGCAAGTAACACCCAACCCTTTTAAAAAAGTACGTCTATTTAAATGCCAAGATTTCTTACTCATTTCAAAGCAAATAATTTACTTAACCAATTTTTATTTGTTTTATAGAATGTAGGACTATATATGATTTCCTTTATTAGTGTCCTAAAACTATATTTATTTTTTTTCACTTGATTTACAATATAATTAATTTCCTTTTCATCAGCAAAACCAACATCACGACCATTAGCATATGCAAATATATTTGACACTATTGAAGTAGTAAAATCATCGGTTTTGAAATTCAAAATATAATCTTTAATACCTTGTATACCTTCAACTTCTTTACCATCAGGCAATACTGACCTAGAATCAATTGATTTCCCTTTTAATACTATTTGATATCGACCAGTTGCATCATAGTTTTCAAAAACTACACCATATGGGTCAATCTTTTGATGACAACCAATACAGGAAGCCTTATTCCTGTGTAAAAAGAGCTGCTCCTTGAGTGTTAAATTTTCAAATCCTGGCGTTTCTGGGTCAAGTTCAGGAACGTTAGGTGGAGGTGGAGGTGGATGGTCTCCTAATATTTTTTCTTTTAACCAAACAGCTCTTTTAATTGCATGAGGTTGAACTCCATCTGAATGTCCAGTCAAAAAAGATCCTTGTGAGAGTAATCCTCCTCTATTTTGATCTTTTTTTATTTTTACAGCTCTAAATTCATTTCCCAAAACTCCATTAACACCATAAAACTCAGCTAGGTTTTGATTTAGCATAGCAAAATCAGAATCAATAAAGCTTAATATACTAAGATCGTTTTTAAGCACATATTTCATAAATTCATATGTCTCATTAAACATATCCTCTTTTACAAATCTGGTGTAATCAACATATTTTTCAATATTTACATTCACATCCATGTTTTTATGCCTATCTAATCTCAACCATTCATATGAAAATCCGTTAATGAAATTTTTAATTTTCGGACTTTCTATCATTCTATCAATTTGTTTTGATAAATTATTATATAATTTACCTTTAGATGCTAATTCTACTAATTTTTCATCAGGTGGTGAGTTCCATAAAAAATAAGATAATTGAGATGCTAAATAAAATTCATCTTGAGAATCAATATCATTATAATCAATTGGTTGATTTAAATAGATAAAGTTTGGAGAACATAAAACAGCAATTAAAACTTCTTTAACGCCTTCATCAAAGTGTTTAAAATCATTTTTTATATTAATCCAAAATTGCATATACCTATCTAATTCACCAGGATTTAAAGGTCTCCTGAAAGCTTTAATCATAAATTTTTCAATAACCTCTCTGGCATATAATTGATTATTGTTTTTGTTTGGAGACTCAAAAAATATTCTTGTATGAGTATCAGGTGGCCAAACAGGGAAATATGGGGCTTCAAATTCAATAGATTTAATTAACAATGGAGGACCCCTAAGATTACTTTCTTTAACTAAATAATTGTTCCACAAACCAAAAGTCAAAATATTTGCTAATTCACCACTAACATCACCATCATTCATTGGAATTGGCAAATTCTCCAACATTCCAGTAAATTCAAATAACTTACTCTCACCATATGGCACTTCCACATCAACAGGTTTATCCAGTGCTTTATAATCCATTCCATCATCTGTTCTAGATCCAGCAAATGCTAAAATTGATGGGTTTACATTTAAATAATTAGAATTATTTTTTAAGTCTTCTTCTAAAATTTTAGGTAAAGGGTCATCATCGCTTATTGGTGTGAATACTAGTTTACTGAAACCAACAAAAAACTTACCACCTATAAAACCTTTATGCTCTCCTTTTGAAAAATATGCTAATGTAACTGGTGTAGTAATTTCATTATTATTTGTTTTTTTCATTATATCCAATCTCTTACTAACAATTCCGTGTTCTTTTCTCCCAAATAAACTAACTCTGTAAGAGGGCATTACCTCAGAATTAACATAAGGATGAATTAAATCAATTTTATAAATTCCATCTTTTGGAATATAATATGAAAATTCGATTTCTGACCTACTGGCAAATTCTTTTGGCATAAGCCATTTATTATCTTTTAAAATAAATTTTTCATTCTCTTTTAAATTTTTTGCGTGAATTGTTACAGCATCAGTTAAATCCATTAAAAGATCCTTTTTTCTTAAGTCAATTAGTTTTTCAACTGATAAAGAGTTATAACCTTTTGATGCCTCAATTCTGAATGCGTACCTACCTTCACGTGGGAAATCTTGTTTGATTAGAAGTTTTAAATTTGGGGAAGGTCCTTGCCAAGATTTTGGAGTTACTTCTTTTGCTGGAAGAGCTGAATTAAGAATCATTCCTTCATCAACAACATAGTATCTGTTACTTGCTGAACCTCGCATACCAATTCCTATTTTATTTTTAGTTTTTTGAATAGAATCACTATTATGTAATATTTGCACAATGAAATCTTTGTTATTAATAGGTGCTGTTTGGTATCCACCAAATTCAGCACCTGAAACACCATCACCTTTATCTTTACCTAGTATTACTTTATATCTTTTTGACTCAGGTTTTTCTCCTCTTACAATTGCTTTATCCAGTGCTTCTCTTGCTAATTTTTGATAATAATCAATATGTAAAGATGAAGTCTGAAGAATATTTCCATTATTAGTAAAACCCATTTTAGATTTTCCATCATTTGGTAAAACATCTCCAAAATTTATATTTACACCAAGAAGTTGATTTAAGGAATTAGTATATTGAGATTTTGTTAATCTTCTCATTACTGTTTTATTATCTTTTTGTTTAGCTGCAGTTGCAATTTCTAAATTTTTTGAAATCCAATCAACTAAAATTTTACGTTCTTCATTTGAAAGTTGATCTTGATCATCTGGTGGCATCTCTCCTAAATTAATTTCATTTAGCATCAAATTCCATTTTTCTCCATCAAATCCATTTACCATATCCCAGTCTAAATTATCAAACCTCATTTCACCTTTTTGTTTTTCTTCACCATGACATTTATAGCAATAATTTTCAATAATGGGTTGAACTTCATTATTATAGTAGGTTAATTCAACAGAGCTGTGATCAGTTTTTCTTTCCACAACTAAATAATTTTCTTCTTGATCAATATTAAAAACATTTTTCATACGATCAGGCATGTATTTAGTCAAATAATCTTCTCCGTGGGTTAACATTCCTCCGAAATGTCCTGCTAGTGATAGAAAAATCACATTCGTGTAAAGAACATAGCGATATTGTTTAATACTTTTTTTATTATCTCTATTTCTAAGAAAATAAAGCCATATGCAAGTAAAAGCAGTAAGCAATCCTAACCATTTATGAATATTTAATAACTCATCATCATAACTTGCATTTGAAGCAAGAAAAAAACCAAGAATAGTTGTGGGTATAATAGTTATTATTGAAAACCAAAGTAATATTTTACATCCAGAGTCAAGGTTAAGTTCTGGCCTGTAGCTATTAACCATTTCCATAACAAAAAGTGCAATTAATCCACCAATTGGAAGATGTAATAATATTGGATGAAATCTACCAAGAAAGAATACGAAAGTATTTTCAATTCTTCCATCCAATGGAATTAGAAGAAGCCCAATTAATATTAAAGACAAAAAAACTGTTATCTTAAAACTTTTACTCATAAAATTTTAGCAATAATTTTACTAATTATTATATTAAAAGTAGAAAGATTTTTTTAATAAAAAAATATTAGTCTTTCGCTGCCGTAGCATTATTTAGCCTGTAAACTCCACTTGTAATATCATCATAAATTAATTGTAAAACACCAGTTACAGTAACAAGCTCATCCATCAAAAAGTCTTCGTGACCTGGCCTGAGAATTAATTCAATAGCAGTCTCTGGACCACCATAACCACAAAAAAAACAATCTGCATATGGGTTCTGAGATAGTACATAAACACCTTCGTCGGGTGCCAGTGTGAGCATGTAGCCAGTTATTGTAACCTCTTTGTTGTCAAGAGCTTCAACATTTTTTCCAAAAAAAGGCACTTGAAAATAACTATCATATTCTTCGCTATATTGGGATTTATAATGCACATCTCTTAATTCGAGCCAATCAGTTTTAATCTGAGAAAAAACTGATAAAGAGGATAATAAAAACAATAAAGTAAAAAGTTTATTCATCTGAAAGAGTCTTTGAAATATCCATTTTGTATACTTGAACACTTGGTATTAAACATGCCATTAGGCCAATTATTATAGATATAAATAGAAGCCACCACTCATCACTCAAGATAGCAATTCTATTTAAACTATAATTAAAGTTTGAGTCCATCATATTTGAAATAAAAATAAGACCAATTCTACTTAATCCTATTCCGATTAAAAATCCAATTATTGTTAAAAACAAGGATTCATAAATCAACATCATTGAAAGTTGAATTCTAGTTCCGCCTAAAGTTCTAATCAGAGCTAAATCATACTTTCTTTCCTTCATAGAATTAAATAATGTAATAAAGATACTTATACCAGAAACAATAATAATTAAATAAGCTAATAATGAAATTGTTTCAATTCCAAATCCAAAAAGTTTAAATAACCTTGAGATTTCATAAGATGGAACTGCAGATTGCAGGTTAGTGTGTTCATTTATGTATCTAGGAAACTGAATAATATTCATTGGACTTTTAAACTTAATAAGCATAGCTGTAATTTCTCTCTCCTCAAAATGATCGTGTTCTTCATCATGATCGTGTTCTTTGTCATGATCGTGTTCTTCGTCATGATCGTGTTCTTCGTCGTGATCGTGTTCAGAGTGAATCTTCCAAATACTTTCTGGAGATGTTATGATTAATTGATCAGCAACTGAATTAGAAAATTCTAAAATACCTTTAATAAAAAATGAACTATCTGTATGAGCTTCACCAGTTTCTCTAAGTCCATGAGAACTGATAAATTCGTCACTTAAATTTAAATTAAGTTTTTCAGCAACCTTAGCTCCTACAACTACTTCAAAATCATTACTAAAAAAATCACCCGTTTTAATGTTTAAGTCATATAGTTCAAAAAATCTAGAGTCTGTTCCAACAATTCTATAGCCTTTAAAATTGTCACCATAAAGCAAAGGAATACTGTATCCAACCATTTTGTTATTTTCAATTGCTTTTGCTTCTTTCAAAGGAATATTTCCCGTTGGTGAATCTATGTGATAAACACTTGACAAAATTAATTGAAGAGGACTTCCTTTTGCTCCAACTACCATATCAATTCCTTTTAAATTATTATCCATTTGTTCCTTAAGAACAGTATTAATTAATATTAATAAGGAGATCATACCAACACCCAATGATAAAAGCATAATACTTAGAACAGAACTTAGAGGTCTGTTAAAAATATTTTTTAAACTAAGTTTAAAGATATTCATAGGGCAATAGATTTTTTAAAGTATTTTTTTAATCTATTATCATGCGTAATAACTACTAATTGAGCGTTGTATTTCAAAGCTTGTTCTTTAAGAATATTAATGACATTTTTACAATTACCATCATCAAGACTAGAGGTTGGTTCATCTGCGAGAATTAACTTTGGGGAGTTGATTATTGCAATAGCAATAGAAGCTCTTTGCTTTTCACCTTGACTTAATTCTTTAGGTTTTTTATTTATTTTATCTAAAATTTTTAAACTATCAAGAATTACTTGAATATTTCCTTTTTTATTTTGACCTAAAAATTGTGCTAATTCCAAATTTTCACCAATTGTAAGAGAATTAACAAAGTGAGGTTTTTGAAATACAATACCTATATTTTCACCTCGGAATTTATCAAGTTTGAGTTCAGAAAATTTGGAAATTTCATTTTTAAAAATTTTAATCATACCAGATTTAGGACGTAGGATTCCAGCTAGATTATGTAATAATGTAGTTTTACCAATACCTGAATTGCCAAGTATTAATAAATTTTCATTTGTTTTGAGATTAATATTAGGAAACTTAAATACAAAATTATCATCGTAACTAAATTCTAAAGATTTTGTTTCTATCATAACTAAAGTGACTTTATTAATCCCCCATCAATTGGTATATTTAATCCTGTCATATAACTTGCTTTTTCAGAACACAAAAAAGAAGCCAAATATGCAAATTCGTCAGGGTGGCCAATTCTTTTCATTGGAACCTCATTCTTCATAGACTCATAAACTTTATCAACAGAAATATTTAATTTTTTTGCTTTTTCAGAATTAAGCTCCTCAATTCTTTCTGTTTTGAAATATCCTGTTAAAATATTATTGACAGTTATATTTCTTGTTGCCACATCATTTGCCAATGTTTTTGCCCAAGTAACAACGGACCCTCTGATAGTATTTGACAAAGCTAAATAGCTTAAAGGTTCTTTAACTGAAATAGAAACCATATTTAATATTCTTCCCCAGTTATTTTTTTTCATATACGGTAATGCGGAGATAGTTGTAAATACAACAGACTTAAATAATAAATCAAATGCATCTTGATAATCATCAATCGATAAGTTTTCAATGAAACCTGATTTAGGGCCTTGTGTATTATTAACCAATATATCAATTGGATTGTTTTTTAAAAAAGATAAAATAGTTGTTTCAAAGGAGCTAAAATTATTAAAATCAACAACTAAATAATTGTGTTTATTTTTAGTTTCACTTTCTAAATTAGCAACAATTTCTTTTAATTTATTTTCATTTCTGGACATTAATGTAACAGAAGCTCCAGAATGCGCCAACTGTTTTGCAACAGCAAATCCAAGTCCACGAGAACTTCCACCAATAAGAGCTCTTTTACCTTTAAGTGATATATTCATTTATATTCTTCTCTAGCAGGACTAAAAATATCCATAAGTTTACAGTCTGTTAAAGCTAATCCAGAATGTTCAATATTTGAAGGTATAACAACTATGTCTCCAGTTGTATAAATTTTCGTCATCCCATCTAATGTAAAATTAAATTTACCAAAAATAACATGCATGATTTGCTCATGGTGATGCTTATGTAGAGCTACTTGAGCATTTTTTTTTACATCCCAAAATACACAACTAATGTTCTTTCCATGAATAAATTTCCCATTAAATCCTGGAAATATTTCTTTTGTTTTAATCTCACTTAAATTCATTTTTAATGATTAATAGTTAAATTACGAAACTTAAATTTATTTTAACCCAAAACCTTTTTTTCATTCACATATACAGAAAATGTAATCTCCGCAGTTGCTTCCAATGTTTTTGAAACTGAACAATATTTTGTGAAGGAAAGTTTGCATGCTCTAAAAGCTTTGTTATGATCAATATTTCCAATAAATTTAACATCTGCATGTATTTTTTTAAATAATGCAGGAAGATCTACTTTTTCTCTTTCGCCTTCAACTTCAATTGTTAAATCATCAAAACTTTGTTTTTGTTTATTTAGAATGGAAATAATATCAATACTACTACAACCTGCTACACCCATCAATAGAAGTTCCATTGGCGAAACACCTTTTGGGCTTTCTACTGATTTATTGTCAATTGATATTGAATTACCAGTTTCATTTTTAATTATTGAATGTGAGTTGTAAATATTTTTAAGCTTAATTCTCATATTTAGCACTTAAAATTTAATTAATTAATCTAGCTGATAAATCAGGGTCATCCATCTCTTTATCCAAAGGATACATGGGCCTTTTAATATTTTTATAGCCAAGTCTTTCTAAATCTTGATCAACACCACCAGGCGTTAAAGCCATAACCCAGTCGCCTCGAATATTGTAAAGTTCAGGAACTAAATAACCAATTTTAACAACAAGAATATCAGATGATGAAGGTTTTAGATCTAGATTATTAAAATCTGAAATGTAATGATAAGGTTTTCTTTTATTGGTAACTATAATATAAACATTATTAACTCTAATAACAGCTTCTAACTCTGCACTTTTATCACCTTTTCTAAGTGAATGAACAGTCCCTTTGATTTTTAGAGGTGGTGAATATCTGCTATCAACCATTGCTCCAGCCATTCCTTCAACATAATTTCCAACTCCCGCTTTGAAAGCATTAAAAATTAAATCTGGACCTGGTATTGAAGCATAAATTAGTTCTGGACTATCATCCTTTTTAAGTTCATTTATTTTTAAAATTTTTTCTAATGTCCAGGTAACATCACCTGAACCACCCGCAGTAGGGTTATCACCCATATCACTAATAATAAATGGCTTGCTATTTTCTCCTCTTGATTCTAGATAGTTAAAAGCTTGCTTAAATGCATCGTCAATATATGTTGTGGGTGCAACAAACTCAAAATCATGTCTGAAATTCCAAAAATCTTTTGCTAATTCTTCAGCGCTATCTACTACTTCCTTCTTGTTATCACCATATGTCATAACAACTGCATGATTTCTTGGTGCATCTCCCCAAGCATATCCAACCCATATAGCCGCATCAATTACACCATTTTTTTTAGTCATGGGATCCACTTTACTGTATAAAGTTTTTCCTGGGTCAACTCTTGTGCTAGTTTTTTCGCCAGGTAATAGAATGGGTATTGGAATCCAAGCTTTATATTTAGGTTTTCCCTTACCCGATTTTAATCTTTCAATCAAATTATCAAGAGCTCTTTGTTTTGACTCCATAGCATCTTCATGAGGTGCCATTCTGTAGCAAGTTATTAAATCTGTGTAGCTAGCTAATTTTTTAGAAACATTACCATGAGAATCCATTGATGTTGATATTATTGTTTCTGGACCAATGACTTTTCGCATCCTTTCAATAAAATCTCCCTCAGGATCTTCCATTCCATCAACATTCATGGCTCCGTGAATATCAAAAAATAAACCATCTAAGGGAAGGGTTTGTTTTGTTTTTTCAATAATTTCTTGAACCATTGATTCATACGATTCTTTAGTTACAACACCACCTGGTATAGCTCGAGCTCGCATTGTTGGTAACCAAGTAGCTTTATCAAAGTATGATTTATTAAAAAAACTGTAACTAGAGAAAATATCATTATCTACTTTGATATTGAAATCTTCTTTAGTAGTTTTTGCAGGTGAAAAAGTGCTTGATTCAATCCATATACCAGCAATCCCAATTCTTGGTTTATTAATTTTATTATTGCAAGAAATAAAAAACAATAAAATAACAAGATATTTTAATTTTTTCATGATTTAGTTCATTTAGAATTTCAAAAATTAAATTTAAAACTCAATAAAATTAAATAATTTTATTATTCGCTGGAGAAATATAAGTCTTTAAAAAAGCTTTTCTTCTAACCCAATTAAAAAAGCATATTCCATTGCAATTTCTTTTAAGGCATTGAACCGTCCTGATGCTCCACCATGACCAGTATCCATATTAGTGTGAATTAAAAGATGGTTATTAGACTTGTTATAATCTCTTAGTTTAGCAATCCATTTCGCAGGTTCCCAGTATTGGACTTGAGAGTCGTGAAGCCCCGTAGTTATTAAAAGGTTTGGATAATTTAAATATGAAATATTGTCATACGGCGAATAAGATAGCATATAATTATAGTATTCTAATTCATTTGGGTTACCCCACTCATTATATTCAAGTGTTGTCAATGGTATAGATTCATCGAGCATTGTTGTCATAACATCAACAAAAGGTACAGCAGCAATAACTCCATTAAATAATTCAGGCTCCATATTAATTACGGCCCCCATTAATAATCCACCTGCTGAGCCTCCCATAGCATATAAATGTGTACTAGATGTATACTTTTCACTTATCAAATATTTTGCTGAGGATATAAAATCTAAAAATGTATTTTTCTTTCTTAATAATTTTCCATTTTCATACCAACTTCGACCCAAATATTCACTTCCTCTAATATGAGCAATTGCATATACAAACCCCCTGTCCAGAAGGCTTAATCTTGTTGTTGAAAAATAAGGGTCAATTGTGATTCCGTAAGATCCATAGCCATACAACAGAAGCGGAGTATTTTCACTAATAGCCGTTTCTTTTCTTTTTACAATTGATATTGGTATTTTAACTCCATCGTGAGAAGTTGCCCATATTCTTTTAGATTCATAATTATTTGAATTAAAATTTTTATCAGTAATTTCTTGAACTTTTAAAACCTTTTTCGAATGATTGATCATGTCAAACTCAATTATAGATGAAGGATTAGTAAGTGAAGTAAAATTATATCTTAATTTATTTGAGTTTAAGTCTAAATTAACTCCTAAGGAAGTATTATAAGTCTCGCCTTGGAACGGAAGGTAATAATCTTTATTTTCTTTCCATTTTTTAATTTTAAATTTGATTAATCCAACATTCCTTTCAACGATAACAAAAAAATCATTGAACAACTCAAAATCTTCAATTAAAATATCTTTATTGTGAGGAATAACTTCTTTCCAATTTGACTTAGATGTATCAATTGTTGAGCACATCATAATTCTAAAATTATTAGAATTATTAGAATTGGTTAAAATATAAAAATTGTCTTGAAAATGACTAATACTGTATTCATGATTTTGTTCCCTTTTTAAAAAGAGTTTAAATTTATTTTCAGGATTATTTGCATTGAGATATCTAAGCTCTGTTGATAATGTACTCCTAGATGAAATAACTAAAAAATCTTGAGATTTTGTTTTTGATATGCCAGTGCTAAATTCATCATCTTTTTCTTCATATACTAAAACATCTTTTTTAGAGTCCGAATTTAATTTATGTTTAAATATTTTATTAACTCTGAGTGTTTTATTTTCTTTTTTTGAATAGAAAGCAGTTTTATTATCATTTGCCCAAGTAATTGAACCTGTTGTATTTTTTATAGTTTCTTTATAATATTCTCTAGTTTTTAAATTGAGAAATTTAATTGAATATAATCTTCTTGAAAGAGTATCAAAGCTGTAAGCTAAAATTTTATTGTCAGGACTAATACTTATGTCTCCAATACTATAATATGTATGTTTTTTTGCAAGTTTATTTACATCAATTATTACCTCTTCATCATTCTTTAAACTTTTAAATTTCCTAGTGTAAATTGGATAATCTTTCCCTTTTTCAAATCTTTTTATATACCAATATTTATTAAAAAAATACGGAACTGACATGTCATTTTCTTTTATTCTTGACTTCATTTCATTGAATAAATTTTCTTGAAATCCCTCTGTATTTTTTAATACTTTCTTGGTATAAGTATTTTCAGAATTTAAATAATTAATAACATTAGGATTATCCTTGTCATTAAGCCAATAATAGTTGTCAAGTCTTACTTTGTTATGTGCTTTTAGCTCTTTTTTAATTTTTTTTGCATTTGGAGTATTTTTATTCATATTACACGAAAAAATAATAATTATAATTATGGGCTTTAAAATATTTCTTATCATTCATTAAATTTTAAAATTAATTTTGAGAATTTCAGATATATTTGTTCATTTGCAAACTAAATAAAAAGAATTGAGACTAATTTTAAAAAATTCAGATATTTTTGGAGCCATCTCATCATTATTATGTTTAATTCATTGTGTCTTAACTCCATTATTGTTCATAATTCCATTTTGGTGGTCAGGACTTAATTATGTATTTATTATTATTTCTTTTTTTGCAGTTTATAGCTCTGCCAGAAAAACATCAAGAAAATTTATGAAACCTTTATTATGGATCGGATATTTTATTCTTTCATCTTTAATTTTAAATGAAGAATTTGGAATTTTACATATCCCTGAATTTGCTAATTATATAGCGGCATCAAATCTTGCTTTATTACATGTTTATAATTTAAAATATTGTCAGTGCCAAGATGAAGAATGTTGCACTAATAAAAATAAGTTTTAGAAATAAATTTCTTGTGCTACCCTAAATGTATTGCAATGAGCTTCTAAAATATCTTCAATATTTTCTGAATATCCCCCTCCCATGCTTATTTGTAAAGGAATTTGATAATTTTTACAATGGCTCATTATTAAACTGTCTCTCTTTTTACAACCTTCTATACTAATACTTAATCTTCCTAACTTGTCTGTTTTAAGTATATCTACACCTGATAAATAAAATACAAAATCAGGATTAAAAGTGTTTATCAAATTTGGAAAAATATTTTTAAGTTTTAATAAATATTCAGCATCTCCAGTTTCATCCTCAAAATCAACATCTAAATCACTTTTTTCTTTTTTAAAGGGATAATTTTTCTTTCCATGAAAGGACAAAGTATAAACATTTTTATTATTTCTAAAAATTGAGGCTGTTCCATTGCCTTGGTGAACATCTAAATCAATGATTAAAATTTTTTTTACCATATTATTACTTAATAAATAGTTAGCAGCAATTGCTTGGTCATTAAGCATACAAAATCCTTCTCCTTTGTCATGAAAAGCATGATGAGTTCCACCTGCTAGGTTCATAGAAATACCATTTTTGATTGAAAAATCAGTACATTCAATTGTTCCTTGTGTTATTTTTTTTTCTCTTTCTATCAAAAGTTCGCTCATAGGAAAACCAATTGGACGAATTTCTTTTTTTGTCAATGACTGAGAAACTAATTTATTATAATAATCTGGGCAATGGGTTAATAAAATATCTTCTTTATTTATTGATCCAGGTTCAAAAAAATTTTCATTATTTAAAGTATTTTCAAGAATTAATTTTTCTGGGATTAAATCATATTTTTTCATTGGAAATCTATGATTTTTAGGCAGTGGATGGTTATATATTTTACTGTGAGCTATTTTAAGCATAAATAATAATAATCTTATATTTTAAAAATTTTTTTCAACTAATCTTAGAAAGTTTAAATTATAAATTTATTAATTATTGAAATTTAGTGCTGTTTCAATCAAAGCAAGGTGGGAATATGCTTGTGGAAAGTTTCCAAGTAATTCCTTTGATTTAAAATCAAGATCTTCACTAAATAAACCTAAGTGATTACTGTATGATAAGAGTTTATCAAACATTTTTTTTGCTTTTTCTTTTTCACCTATTTTGTACAAACTATCTATAAACCAAAAAGTACAAACTGTGAAAGAAGATTTAGGCTCTCCAAAATCATCTTTATTTTTATATCTGAACAGTAATCCCTCAAACATAAGTTCATCTTCAATTGATTTTACTGTTTTAATAAATTTAGAATCACTAGCTTCAATAAATCCATAACTTTCCATCAAAAGGACTGATGAGTCCAATTCTTCAGATCCATATGATTGAGTAAAAGCTTGCTTCTTTTTAGACCATGCATTTTCAATAATATCATCATGAATCTCTGTTCTTAATGATTCCCATTTCTTAGCTTTTTCACCTCTTTGAATTAATTCTGATATTTTAATTGCTCTGTCTACAGCAACCCAACATAAAAGTTTTGAAAAAGTAAAGTGCATTTCTTTATTTCTGAACTCCCATATACCTTTGTCAGCTTTTTTCCAGTTTTTATTTACTGACCAAACAATCGATTTTACAATTGACCATAATTGTTCGTGTTTATATTTATCATCTTTAAATTTTAAAATTTGAAAATGAATAGCATCCATTAAAATTCCATAGATATCATTTTGTTTTTGAAAGTATGCTGCATTGCCAACTCGAACAGGCTTAGAATCCATAAACCCAGATAAATGGTCTAATTTTTTTTCAGTTAAAATTTTCTCTCCATTAATTCCATACATAATTTGAAGCTTTTCATTTTTATTAGGAATTAGATTCACAATGTAGTCTATAAAATTTTTAACAATTTTCACGTGACCAAGCTTTGTAATTATTTTAATGACCATTGAAGCATCTCTAATCCAACAAAATCTATAATCCCAATTTCTTACCTCACCAATTGTTTCGGGAATTGATGTAGTTGCAGCAGCTAAAACTGCACCTGTTTTTTCAAAAGTAAGAAGTTTTAAGGTGATTGCGCTTCTATTAATTTCATTACCATAATTTTTAAAATGCGGATTTTTATTTGTCCAATTAAGCCAATAAACTTTAGTTTTTTCAAATTCAAAATAGACACTTTCAAAATTTGGAATATTTATTTTTTCATTGTATGATACACAAAAAAATATCTTTTTATCAAGAATTACTTCATTGCTTTTTAAAACATCTTTTTTATTCATGTTTGTGTATAAAAAAAGTGTTTCATAGTTTTTGTCTTCAACTATACTTACTATGAAGTTTTGTTTAATATGTTTTTTAGTTTTTCCTGTTGAATATTCTAACTGAGGGTCGTATTTAATTTTTAATTTGGGAGTCCCTTTAATAGGCAAAAGAATTCTATGAATTTCAGGACTAGAATAAAAAGTGCCATCATCATTTTTAAATCTTGGCATATAATCAATTAATTCAAATTCTTCATTATCATTTTTGAAGTTAGTAACTAGAATGGCTGTATTTTTAAAATAAGTTTGTTTAATTAAAAATGATTTATCACAATTTATTTTAAATGATCCTCCAATTTCATTATCTAAAATTTTACCGAAAACAGATGAAGAATCAAATTGTGGTAAACAACACCAATTAATTGAGGAATCTTCAAAAATTAACGCTGAAGATTTACAATTTCCAACTATACCATAATTAAGTAGATTTTTTTTTGCATGAAATTTGTTCATATGCCTAAATTGCGCTTTGAAATGGTAAAAAATGTAATAGTATCGAACCGACTTCCGATTCAATTGTCAAAATTAGAAAATTCTTTTCAATTAACACCCTCAACTGGCGGATTAGCAACTGGCGTTAATTCAATTCGTGATGAAAGTTCAGTATGGATAGGTTGGAGTGGTATTGAATCTGAAGAATTTACCACAAAATCAAGGCTAGAAGTTGATAAAAATTTAAAAGATCAAAATTTAATTCAGATTGATCTAAGCTCAGAAGAAATTGAAAAGTATTATTATGGTTTGTCTAATAAAAGTTTATGGCCACTTTTTCATTATTTTATCGATTATTCAAAGTTTGATGAAGATCATTGGAATAGTTATTTAACAGTAAACAAAAAGTTTTGTGATATAGTTATTTCAAATGTTGAGAAAAATGGTACAGTATGGGTTCATGATTATCAACTAATGCTCTTACCTAAAATGATCCGGGATAAAAGACCAGATTTATCAATTGGTTTTTTTTTACACATTCCCTTTCCGTCGTTTGAAATATTCAGAATATTCCCTAGAAGGAAAGAGCTTTTAGAGGGAATTTTAGGTGCGGATCTTGTTGGGTTTCATACATATAATTACGAAAGACATTTTATTAGTTCAGTAAAAAGAATTTTGAGAAAAGAAGTTAATTTCAATCGTGTGTCTCACAATTCCAGAGAAGTTATCGTTAATACTTTTCCGATGGGAATTGATTATGAAAAGTTTTATAATGCTGCAAAAATTCATGATAAACTAAAAAAATCTCAGGAATCCAATTTAAAAAAACAACTAGATATTCATAAAAAATCTTCTCAAAAAAGTAAACTAATTTTATCGATAGATAGACTCGATTATACAAAAGGTATTATAAACAGAGTAAAGGCTTTTGAAATTTTTTTAGAAAAACATCCTCAATACTTAGAAAAAGTTAGGTTAGTAATGTTAACAGTACCATCCAGATCGGATGTTTTAGATTATAAGAATCTTAAAAAGGAAACAGATGAATTAGTTGGAAGAATTAATGGGAAATTTGCCACTGTAAACTGGACCCCAGTTTGGTATTACTACAGAGCAATGAATTTCGATGATCTTATAGATTTGTACATGAGTTCAGACATCGCTATGATAACTCCGCTCAGAGATGGAATGAATTTAGTGGCAAAAGAGTTTGTTTCTACTAGAATTAATTCGGATGGAGTACTTATTCTTAGTGAAATGGCAGGTGCCTCTATAGAATTATTTGATTCAATTCGAGTAAACCCATTTGATTTAGATCAGATGGCTGAAAGCATTCACGAGGCATTAAAAATGCCCAAGAAAGAACAAAAAAGAAGAATGCTTACAATGCAAAAAAGATTATCTAGATATACAGTTCAAAGATGGGCTGAAGATTTTACAGAATTGCTCTCAAAAAAACTCAATTCAAGTTTTGACAATGAAACTACCAAATTAAGCAGAGCTTTAGAAATAAATATTATTAATAATTTTAAAAGCTCTAGTAAAAAAGTCCTCTTTTTAGATTATGATGGAACATTATCAGACTTTAACAGTAATCCTGATTTAGCTATTCCTCAAAAAAGTTTGTTGAAAGTTTTAAAAGCATTAAATAATGATCTTGGTACACAAATATTTATTGTTAGTGGAAGAGACCAAAAATTTTTAGATAGATGGTTTGGAAAACTTGATATTAATATGGCAGCTGAGCATGGTAATTTTGTTAAATATTCAGGATCAAAAAAATGGATATGTAAGGGTCAAGAAGATATCAAATGGAAAAATGATGTATCACCAATTTTTCAATCATTTACTGATAATACACCTGGAACATTTATTGAAAATAAAAAAAATACTTTAGTCTGGCATTACAGAAAAACTGATCCAGAATTGGCCAAGAGGAGAATAATTGAATTAAAAACTGTTCTTTCAAGTTTAATAACTGAAAAGATATCAGTTATCGATGGAAATAAAGCACTAGAGGTTACTAACATTTCTATTAATAAGGGTAATATTATTAGTGAAGTCTTAACCAATAACAAATTAGATTTTATTTTTTGTTGTGGTGATGACACATCTGACGAATATATGTTTAATGTTTTACCAGAAAAATCAATATCGATTAAAGTTGGGGAAAAAAACACTTCTGCAAAGTATTACGTCAACTCCCCAACTGATATTAAATCAATCTTAAAAAAATTCAGCTCTAGTGAAAAATAATTTATTTGATGAAAATTATTTTAAAAAAGAATTCTTTGATTTGTACTCTGCCGTATCAAATCTTCCAAAAGAAAGTTCAATTACTGAAGCAAGAGTACTAGCAGCAAACAAATTTTATAAAATTTTATCTAATTCAGATGTAATTATCAAAGGATCTGAAAATCTTCCATATGAGACTTCCTCAATTTTTATTTATAATCACTTGAATAATAATCCTCATTATGAAATTGATTCAGATTTTCAAATAACATTAGATAGTCACTTTATAAGTAGTTTTATCCTTGATAAATACTATAATAATCCTGGTGTCAGAATTGTAAGATGTTCAAAACCATCAGAAATAAAACACTCTAATTATTATGACAAGTTTGGTTATGTTAGAGTTTATTCTAAGGGTTTCATTCCATCTGACTTAAAAAAAGAAAAAATAAAAAAAATAAATAATAATTTTTTTAAAAATTCATTAAATGAATTAGATAAAAATAATGGAATTATAATTAGTCCTGAGGGATTGTCGCAATTAACTGAAGACTCACCAGGTCCATTTAAGCCAGGAGCATTTAAGCTAGCAACTATGTCAAAAATAGAACCATTTATAGTCCCAATTATTATGGTAAATTTTGATAAATTAATTTCAAAGAATGTTTTGAAATGTGAGATTTTAAAGCCTTTTAAAATGAGTGATTATGGAATTACAAGTCCTGATGATCCTAATCTAAAAGATTTTCTAGTTTCATTAAACAAAAAATATAAAAAACACATTAGAAATTTAATTGATTTTAAGCTTGATTTTAAAGATGAAATCAAAATATTAAAAAAGAAAATTATTTCAAAAAAAAATAAAAATAATCTTGTAGTGTTATTTGGTAGTTCAACTTTAAGGCTATGGAAAAACTTTGACAAAGATTTTAAGGATCATAACACATTGAATTTAGGTTTTGGAGGTTCACAAATAAGTTCAATGATTGATAATTTCAACCAATTATTCAAAAAAATTATCCCTAAAACAATCATTTTATATTGCGGAGGAAATGATTTAGCAGTTGGGTATTCACCAAATCAAATTTTTAAAAAATTAATTACCCTAATCAATATGATTGAACAAAAATTTCAAAAAATTAAAATTATCAATATTCAACTAAAACCTTCTTTAGAAAGAATTTCTAAAATTGATGATATTAATTTACTTAATAAATTAATATCCAACCATTTTGAATCTAGAGATAACTTGATTCAATTACAATGTTTTAATGATATAATGGTCAATGGTTCTATTGATAAAACCTTCTTCCTTAGAGACGGTTTACATTTAAATAACAATGGGTATAAATTGATATCAAACAAATTAAATCTCGCTTTGGAAGATGATTATTAAAGACTTGAATGGGAGAGATTATAAAATCTCAAATTTAAAAAAATTTAAAAAACATATTAAAAAATACCATATGATAAATAACTTACCTGATGGGAGTATACACGAAGAAAATGGATATTATTTTAGAGTTGATAAAAATTTTTTTAGAGAATTATTTTTTTGAAAAAATATTTTATTCTCAATTGAATACCAAATTAAAAGAGCAGCTATAGTTCTGTAAGGTGCCCAAGTTTCAGTAATTAATTTTAAAATTTTATTATCACTAATGCTGTAGTTTTTTTTAATACTATTTATAAGTGCTAGATCACCAAAAGAAAAAATATCTTTTCTTAGACATACAAACATCAAAAACATTTCGCAAGTCCATTTTCCTATTCCTTTAATTGATATTAAGGTGTTAATTACCTGGTCATTAGATAAGTCTTCTATTTTAATTTTATTTTTCAAAAAAAAAAGCAATACATTTTTCATATATAGTACTTTTCTATTTGAAATTCCAATTGCTTGAATATTGTTATTCTTCATTCTTAAGATTTCCTTATTGGATTTACCGTTGATCAGTTTTGAAAATTTTTTTTTAATTGTGATAGCAGCTTTAAAACTTATTTGTTGCTCAATTATTAAATTACATATGGATAGTGCATAGTTCGAGTCATATCTTTCTGTTGGATTAATTTTATCACCAAAGATTTTAATAAAATATCCTAAAACTGGATCATTTTCTAGATGTTTAAAAGCTTTTGCTACAACTTTATGATTATTAATTAATTCTGGCATAATATTATTAATTGTTACTATATCAAATTTTATGCATAAGATAATTTTAATTTAAAAAAAATCTGCGATACATTATCCTTAACAAAACGATGGCAAAGTTTTTGAAATGTAAATCGTTAATTATAGAAATTTAATTTTGAAAAAAATTAATCTTCCAAGCAAAATATGTATTAAGTGTAATTTACCATTTAGTTGGAGGAAAAAATGGGAAAAAAACTGGGAAAATGTCAAATACTGTAGTAAAAGATGTAGAAGAAATTAGTTCTTTAATTTGGTTTAGAAATGATTTGCGAACTCAAGACCATACAGGTCTTTATCATGCTCTTAAACAATCAAAAAAAATAATTGCTGTATATTGTTTTAACCCTGATAATTTCAAGTTTAATTCTTTAGGTTTTCCCAAAATTGATTCTTTTAGAGCAAAGTTTTTATTAGAATCTGTACAAAGCTTAAAAGATGAGTTAAAAAAAATTAATATTACTCTTGTTATTGGATTTGATAAACCAAAAAATTTAATTTCTAGTATTATTAAAAGTCATAAAATAAACAGAGTTTATTTGCAAGAGGAATGGACTTATGAAGAGATAAATGAGGATAATTTTTTGAACGACCAAAGTATTGATCTTTTTAAGTTTAATGATCAATTTCTCTTTCATCCCGATGATATCGATTTGAATAATATTTCAAATGTATTTACAAATTTTAGAAAGTATTGTGAAAAAAAATCAAATGTAAGAGAATGTTTTGTCTTAAACACTAAAATGAATGATACCAATTTAATTGAAAAAGAGTATAATATCCCTTCTTTTAAAGAACTTGGTTTAAATGAATTTAATTTTGATGATCGAACTGCTTTCCCATTTAAAGGAGGATATAGTGAAGGTATTAAAAGGATTAATTATTATCTGTGGGAATCAAAAAAAGTTAGTTTTTATAAAAAAACAAGAAATGGATTGATAGGTAAGGATTATAGCTCAAAATTATCCTCTTGGCTTGCTAATGGATCACTATCTCCAAGGATTATTTATCATGCAATTAAAGATTATGAATTTAAAATTGAAAAAAATCAATCTACATATTGGATGATTTTTGAGTTAATTTGGAGAGATTTCTTTAAATACATTTCTAGAATAAATGGAAATAAAATATTTAAAATTGGAGGGATACTTGAAAAAAATTATAAATGGAGTCAAGATAAGATATTATTTGAAGACTGGATAAATGGTAAAACACCTGAACCTTTTATAAATGCTAATATGCTAGAATTAAAAAATACTGGTTGGATGAGTAACAGAGGAAGACAGAATGTCGCTAGTTACCTTTCAAAAGAAAATAAAATTGATTGGAGATGGGGAGCTAAATATTTTGAGTCTAAACTTATTGATTATGATGTTCACAGTAATTATGGAAATTGGATGTATGTTTCAGGTGTTGGTAATGATCCAAGAGATAGAAAGTTTAATATAAAGTTTCAAGCAGAACGATACGACCCAAATAATAAATTTCAAAATCTTTGGCTTCAAGAAAAGTTATCTTTATTTTAGAAATGAATGAGATTTCTTTGTGCAAACCAAAAGAATAATAAGTTTTTATTTTATTTAAAAGGCTACTTATCTTTAATTGTTCCTAATTTTTTTTATCAATTTCGTCTTAGGAAAATACTTGTAAGTATTTCAAATAACCAATTAAAAGAAATTAAATCGAGAGTTAATTATTACAATAAATTTCAAAATAAAATTGAAACCTCAAATGAATGGAAATTTCTTTCAGATTTAAAGTTAGGCAAAAAAGGTAAAACGTATTTTTTTGATGCATATTCAATTATAAGATTTTTTAAAAATTATAGGGCAAACTTTTTATTTGGAGATATTAATTATATACCAAACAAACCTTCATTTGTAAAGTCTAGACCAATCTCAGAAAAAAATCAAAATTCAATTTTACTTAAATTAAATAAACTAAGACACTTCGTGTTTGTTAATGATAAAATAACAATTGAAAAAAAGATAAATATTCTTTTTGGTAGAGCTGCGGTCCATCAAAATCAAAGAATCGATTTTTATAATAAATATTTTGATAATGAAATCTGTGATTTAGGCCAAATTAATAAAGGAACAAATCATGATCATTGGTATAAACAAAAAGTAAATTTTGATTATCATTTAAAACATAAATTTATTCTTTGTATTGAAGGAAATGATGTATCGTCTAACCTTAAATGGGTGATGTCTTCAAACTCTGTAGCAGTAATGCCTAAACCAAGATATGAGTCCTGGTTTATGGAGGGGACATTAATCCCAAATTATCATTATGTTTTAATCAAAGATGATTATTCTGATGTAGAAGAAAGAATAAAATATTATATAAACAACTTAGATAAGTTAAAACTTATTGTGAAAAATGCTAATGATTATGTTTCTAAATTTAAAGATAGAAAATCAGAAAAGATTATTTCTTTACTGGTTATGGAGAAGTTTTTTAATATTACAAATCAAAAAAAATCATCAATTAACTTTTTTTGCTAGGATTAGGAAGACTGGAAAGTGATCACTATATCCTCCAAGCCAAACATTATAAAAACTTTTAAATGGGTACCCCTTGTAATTACCATCGGGTGTAATAAGATATTTTTCATTATAAATACCGGCTTTTATAAACGAGAGTGATTTATCAGTAACCAACGATTTAGTAATCAGCATTTGATCTAGCATATTCCAATTTCCTCTGTATTTTAAAGTTCCATAGCCTTTTCTATGTAAAACCTCAAAAGGATTAAAAAGTTGACCTTCTGATAATTTATTTTTTTTATCACTTGTATTCAAAGTATTTTTAATACTAATATCCCTTGGATCATCATTGAAATCACCCATGGTGATTATTTTAGCTTTTTGATTTAAAATCTGAATTGAATCAATGATTCTTTTGTTCAGTTGCCCTGCTTTAATTCTAGAGGGTTCACTTTTTATTTGTCCACCAGATCTACTTGGCCAATGATTGATAATAAAATAAATTTTTTCTTGATCTAAAAATCCCTCAACTAATAACTGATCCCTAGTAAAATCTATATCTCCATTCTCTCTTTTTAGTTTTAATTCATATCTTTTTGTCTTTATCGGTTTAAATCTTAATCTATCAAAAAGTAGGGCTACATCAATACCTCTTTCATCAGGTGAATCAAAATGAATTATACCGTAATTATATTTTTTCATTGATTCACTTTGAACTAAATCAATTAAAACTTTTCTATTTTCTACTTCACATAAACCAATAATTGTTGGATTAGCTCCGGAATAATCATAACCAATTTCTGGGATTACCCTTGAAATATTTTTTAGTTTTTGTTGGTATATGCTCTCATTCCAAGTGCCTTCCTCAAGCCAATTTTGGTCCCAGGAATTTTTTGGATCATCAAAAGCGTCAAATAAATTCTCAACATTATAAAATGCAACAGTACTTAGAATAAATTTATCATCTTGTGAGAAATTGATTAATGGAAAGATTAATAATAAAAATAACTTCTTCAACACAATACAAATATAGCTTTACAAATAATTAAAATTCTTCTATTATTAATAAAAATAAAACAATACTATATCTTTTAAAGATATTAACAACTGTCAACAAATTATATTTTCATTTAACTGTGCTTTAATTTTATTATTTAATAGTTTTATTGAGTGTTTGTTTTTTATAAAATATTTTTTGAAAGATTTAATAACAAATATTTATGATTAAATTTTTGAAGATTGATGGTCAATCCATTAATCCTTTGGATTATACTATTAGTATTATTAAAAAATATCCAGATGTTAAAATACATGTTGGAACTGACTCACATTCTTTAAATGACAATACTCGTTACATTACAGCCATAGCTTATAGATTTAATAATTCGGGAGTACATTATATATATACTAGATATAATTATCCAAAAATCATTGATAAATGGGAAAGACTATGGAAAGAGACAGAACTAAGTGTTGAAATTGCTCAGATACTAAACAACAAAGAGATTAATATTGAAATTGATATGGATTACAACTCCGATGAAAGATATTATTCAAACAAATTAGTGTCAGTTGCTAAAGGTTGGGCAAATTCTTTAGGTTTCAAGGTAAATATCAAACCATTTAATCAAATAGCAACGTCAGCTGCAGATTATCACTCGAAGTAAGCAAAAAAAAATCCCATCGAAAGATGGGATTTATTTTTTTAGTTCGAAAAAAAGATTATTTACCTTTTACGAATGGAAGACCAGTTTTTGGACTTTCAACTACTTGTTTTCCAGCTGGAAGATCGCATGCATTAGATCTAGAATCTTTAGCGAAATAATAAATAGTTTGATTTCTACCACCTTTTAATGTAACATCCTTAGAATGTAGGTGATAAGTTTTACCTTTACTGTTAGTGTGAGTATATCCCATTTTTTTTAATTTTTAAGTTAGTATACTTTTTTAGTATCCTCTAATATAAGAAAAAAAATATAAATCCTTCTCTGTTGGATTTTTTTACACCTCAGATAATCTAAAATCTGGTAATTTCATTATTAATATAAGTCATTATTTTTTATGGATTTACAGTATGTTTTTTAACTTTTTCTTTATTATTTGAGACCATAACTTGTAACCTGAATTATTTAGATGGAGCATATCTTCAACAAAAAATGCTGTAATTGGTAATCCATCATTTCCAATAAATTCATTTCTAGTTTTAATGTAGTAAAGATTAGATTTACTGTTACAAATCTTTTCAATTAAATCATTTGCTTTAGAAATTTCATTCCAAGCATTCCACCTACTGGGTGTAGGAGTTGTTTCTATTGCAATTATAGGAATTTCTTTATGTATAGATCTAATTTGCGAAATTACAAGCTTAAAAAGTCTTTTAACTTCATTTGGAGATCTATCGCTTAAGTTTTTTGAATAAAGATCTTCATTATTATTTCCCTTGATATCATTAGCAACGAAAATTAAAATTGCCCTTGGATTGTGGTTTTTTACAAGTCTTTTTGAAAAATGGATTATATCAGTATAATGTGCACCACCATATCCTCTTTTTATGGTTTCATATGGTAACATGTCTTTTTTAATTGTTTTCCAACCTCTTATACTTGAACTCCCTATAAATAACAGAGCATTATTAGAATACTTTTCGTAATTATCTAAATTTTCAAGTTTAGAAATGTCAACTTCCCATTTTTCAGACGAACTACTATATTTTTTCATTGGGGAGCATGAAAAAATAAATAAGAAAATTAAATAAAATAACTTTTTCATTAATTAATATACTTTGTCAAATCTTGGTAGTTTATGACCTTAATATTATTTTTTTTTAAAGAACTAAGGAATTTTTCACTATTAAAAACTTTATAATCAGTTTCTCTCCATTTTGAACCATAATCAATTTTATCAACCGTTATCTTTTTCATATTATCATTGTCTTTGCCAAAATGAACAATAATTTGGCTAAGTCCAGGCTCTAGCTTATCTAAAATATTTAAATAATATTCTTCCATTTCATCGATTTTGATTCCAGCTTCTGCCATAAAAAATTGATCAAAAATTATTGCATTTTTTGGTTTTGGAAAATTATCATTAAAATGTACACTTGCTTGAATAGGTACAAAAGCAAGTAGATTATTATCTTCTGCAATTTTTAAATATGTTTTGAAGACATCAGGATCAAAGAATAAAGCACCCTCGTGACTGTCAATATGCGAAACATTCATACCCATTGAAATAGCTAAGTCAACTTGAGCTTGAAGCTCATTATAGAGTTGATCTAACTTCTGATACTTCGTAAATTTTCTCTTATTCCAATAAAAATTATTTTGACTGTTTAATAAAGATTGTATATCGTTTTTGGGAAGAATACCGCCCCATTTATGAATTTTCCATTCACTAGTAACTGTTAAGTGTACACCTAAATCAATTTCAGGGTTTTTATTTGAAAAATCTGCAATTTCTTGAACCTTTTT
>TARA_B100001093_G_scaffold53_1_pt1 | contig 31528 bp, 21 predicted proteins | sample TARA_B100001093 | Tara Oceans TARA_B100001093 (sample SAMEA2623116) | marine metagenome | biome: marine biome (ENVO:00000447); feature: surface water layer (ENVO:00002042); material: "saline water (ENVO:00002010), including plankton (ENVO:xxxxxxxx)" | depth 5 m | reverse complement strand
ACGACGGGACCATCTGGGATGTCGAAGACCTTGGTAACGGGCACATCGAGGAAAGAGAAGTCAGCCAGATCGAGATGGTCCTTGAGAAAGGCGTCACGAATCCCAGTGCCACGTTGCCCGGAAACAAGAACGGAGCGGCCTTTCAGTCTCGCCAGTCGTTTGAGCGCGAACTCGCGTTCGCTCTCGGGGTAATTCCAGGTTTTGGCGCCATCAAAGTGGTCGTGTGTGAACATTCCTGCCCATAATACGGCGATTTCATCGTCGGCCAGGCCAATGTAGCTGGAGCCGATGGCACCCCGTGAGAACCCGCAAACAATAACTTTGTCAGGATTGCCTCCGAATTGATCACAGATGCGGGGTAGGTTGATTTTGCAGTAATTGACCGTGGCTTTCCTATCTCCCCACCACTTCACAGCATTTTCCGTTTTTCCCTGCTGCACGTAGGGCATGACCACCCAAATGAAGTCTTTGCCTCCGCTCATGCCGAACCCGAGGTTGGCATCTTTGACTTTACCGCTCCCCTTGCCGGGAGGAAATTCGTTGCCGGTATACTCGACAATAACGGGATAGCTTCCACTGGGTTTCCAACCGGAGGGAAGGTAAAGTGAATGATAAACTTTCGTGCCCTGATATTCAGGAGCAACTTGGCGAACCCGCTTGCCGGCAGCAGGCGCATCGTCTGTCATGACCGGCGTGACGAGATCTTCTGACCATGTTGGTTTGGCTGCGAAGATGAAAAGAAGCACTAGCCACCTCATACAATAGGATTTTTGAAGACGTGAGCCTTTTCCATTCCCCTGATACCTAAGCACCAAATGAAGTTGAGCTTTCCCGAGGTCTTGAGCGGAAGCCGAGCAAGGCTCAGCAGAATAGCGAATGACAGGTGGCGCATGGAGGAGTGGTGAGAAAGGGTAACATAAGAGTGGTAAGAAAACTTAGCTGACGCTGCAAATACGACGTCCAGCCTACGAAGATTCCTTCGGGTTATTTTATGAAGTAATACAGAGAAAAATCATTCCACAGGAGTCGTGTGAATATCCCTAGCGCATTCGAGCATGCGAAAATGTGACAATTTATGGCTGCATCGATAATTATTTAAGTTATTTTAACTAAGTTATCACATTTACCCACTCGTTTTGAATCCGACATGATTAACCGCCAGTCGCCACTGTTTACGCTGGTTTTTGCCTGCCTGATTCTTTCTTTCTCGTTACTGCCTGTCCAGACGCGGGCGACGATTGACAGTCGTTTAGAGTCCGAAATCGAGAGATACATCAAGGGACTGAGGTCCCGTGGGGCGATTGGAAGAAACGAGCGCACAGCTTGGGTGGTTTACGATTTTACGAGAGGGGAGAAGTTGGTCAGCATCAATGAAAACGCCTCGTTACAGGCAGCAAGCATGATTAAGCCCTACCTCGCGTTGGCTTTTTTTCATCAGGTTGAGGCTGGGAAGATCATCTACGGTTCCAAAAGTCGCCGTCACATGGAACTGATGATCCAGAAGAGCAACAACGAGTCGACGAACTGGGTGATGCGCCAAACCGGAGGGCCGGCTGCTACCGAGGCTCTTCTCAAGCGCCATTACCCATCTCTATGCCGGCAGATCGGACTGGTTGAATATATTCCCAGCAACGGACGGACTTATCGTAATCTTGGTTCTGCGGCTGATTACGCCCGCTTTCTTGATGCGCTCTGGAAGAGACAACTACCGAACTCGAATGAGATCCTCCGTATTATGGCTCTGCCAGGCATTGATCGGCTTTATCATGATGCTAACCGAGTTCCGCGGGGCACCCGCGTTTACAATAAGACCGGTAGCACGGCGATGTGCTGTGGTGACATGGGCATCCTTGTGGCGCGGGGTCGTAATGGTGAGTCATACCCCTACATGATTATTGGGATCATTGAGAGTAGATCCCGCAGCAGATCCTACGGCTCGTGGATTTCTCACCGAGCGGATGTTATTCGAGAAGTGTCGAATCTGACCTACCTCGATATGAAGAAGCGCTACCCGTTATAGGGTAGATTTTTACTTAACGTTAACCCACAGGGGCGACGTCCAGCCCATGTTACCGTCTATTTGTTCGACACGAAGGTAGTAACGGTATTTTCCGGGCTTTGGTTTTTCGTCCTTGAATGATATCGAAAAGTCAAATTCTTGAGGACTCGGTTCCCATACTTCGTAATTCTGCTCGTTTCGAATCAAGGTGACCTTCCTGATTGGGGCGGTGCCGTGAATTTTGATTTTGATTGAAGGGGCTTCCGACGTGTCAAACTCTTCACCCATGAGGTGACCGTTGCAGGAGAACTCCATAAAGATCTTGTCAGTCGCAGCCGCGGTGCGCCGTGCATCTATTGCATCGAAGATTTCCTTTCGATTGAGTTCTTTCACGTAAACGCCCCCGTAAGAGATGTTATTGGAGCGGTGATCAGAACTCGCAAAAGCACCGAGTCGGTGCTCAAGCCCTAGGGCAACCTGCCATGTCCCGTTGGCGGAATTACCCTTGAAGCTGGAAACCTTGGGTCCACCCACGACAATGGGAGGTTGAGGGGCTCCATTGCCTTCGCTGCTTTCTCGTGATCCTTGAAAGACTTCGAGAACATTTTCAAATTCCCGGTCAAGCCGCTCGTATTTGTTCCAATCAGTACCCATAGGGCCTGCGGAAGTGTGCTCGACTGTCATCGCGCGCTGGCCATGCGCTCGGAGAAGGTCCCAAAGTTGCCAAGGTGGAATGTCACCGAGAATATCACCATCAGGTGGTGGCAATGGCAGGGCGCCTTCCGTGAATTGTTCGTAGTTGCGACGCTTGATGTAAATCAGCGGCCCGCCTCGCTCAAGGAAGAGCACATTACGGTGGCCATAAGGATATTTTTGCTCTCTCTCATAAGCATAGAGCGAGACGAAGCTACCTGAGTTGTGAAAGAGGTCTGCCTGTTTCTGGGTCTGCCACCACTCGTATTCAGTGTAGCGTTTACCGACTTCGGTATGATCCGAGGTGCCAAGAAAATCGAGCCCGCCAGCTTCAATTGCGTAACGGTAGTGTTCTGTGATGCAACCGTCATCTGTCGTCCGGCAATTGGAGAAATCGGTGTGCCGGTGGAAGTCGCCCCAGACAAGATGATAGGTCTCATCATTGATTTCCCAAGTGTGCTTATCACCTCGGTCACGCTCCGCGGTGTCGTTGTATGGTTCAAGAAGGCTGGGGGCCTCTTGAAGGAGGCTGAAGGGCATCGGCCCAACGGATTCGCGCTGGTTGGCTGGATCAATCTTCGCGAGAAAGATACCGCAATCGGCCGCTTGTTTGCCTTTTCTCAAGTCGCTGGCGTAGGCGACGATAAGAGTGCCGTCGGTCGGGCTAAGCGAGACCGGGCTGCGGCGATCAAGACAGTAGGCACTTTTGCCGAGGGTCTCCGGCTTGGTCCAGTCCCCGGTGTCTGGGTCGAGTCGTGAGTAGGCAACTTGCCAGTTGCCGGGGCCATTGAAGAGGCTGTAGCGAAAGAAGACCCATGGATGACCCTCTCGATCGACGATGACTTCCGGGACATCGATTGCTCCAGTAGTCACGCTTTGCGGATCCGCGACGAGATCGGGGAGTAGGGCAGTCACATCGGCGACCTTTTCGATTTCATCAGTTTCAAGATCGACTTTGATGACCTTGAGTTGGCGATCGTGGTGGAGCCCGCCCCCTTTCTTGCGCCATTCCGAGCCGAGGTCTTTGCCCCAACGTTCCACTCCGTCTTCGTAAGCAACCCAGAGTGTTTTCCCGTCTCGAGAAGCGGCCGCTTCGCCGCGTGCTTCGTAGCGTCCGGTCTGGGCCAGAGCAATCGGATCGGAGACCGAACCCTCGGGAGCTACCTTGATGAGATAAAGATCAAAGTCTTCAGCTCGGTAACTGTCGAACACGATGAGTGCTTCTTCGCCGGCACCGAAGGCCAGTCGAGGTTCCCAGTCGCCGCCTTTATCGCCATTTGTAACGGTAATGGCGTCTGACCACTTGACCGGGCTTCCTTCTCCGTGTTTTGCCATCACGCTGGCGACTCTGTTTTCGAAGTGCTGCCAGGTGACCCAAACTTTTCCGTGGCGATCAGTTCCGACATCTGGAAAGATGTCGTTGCCCGGACTGCTAGTGAGTCGAACCGGTCTTCCCAAGGCGGCTTTGCCGTGTCGTCCGATCACCCGAGCCCAGAGATCCCACTGCCCATTCTCTTGGAGTTGGGACCAGACGCAGAGATGCCTGCCTCCGAGTAGCGGTGTGAGACAGGGCTGGGTGATGTTGGTGACGCCTTCTGCTGAGATCGGGCCTAGTGGCTTGAGTTTACCATTTACGAGGTCCGCAATCTTGAGCGAGTCGACTCCTCCTGAGTGATCAATGAAGACGACGATCGGTTTCCCTTCATCGTTGATGCACATCGCCGGAAAGTCCTCGTGGATGCCTGGCTGATTCAACTCGGTGAACGGTGCCGTGACGGTGATGTGAGGAGTGTTCTTTTTCTTGTTATTTTTCGGCCCGACTTTTTCCGCCCTCTCCTCTTTTTGAGCAGAGGTGTCCTGAAGTGCGGTAACAGCGAGAACTCCGACTACTGGAATGACGAGGAACCAGGTAGGGGAGAGACGTTTTAAAATCATACTATCAATTAAAAATTAGGACGGGACTGGGTGAGCCTGCTGTCATCAGAATGAGGAATAGAGTTCGGTCGAGCGTTCTGCAAATCAGCCGTAGTTTGACAGATGCACCGAAAGGGTCAATTTGCTAAGGGATACGTGATGCCTGTGATATTTCGCTGGCAGGCTTATGTCGCTGCTATCGGTGATGTCTTGACCGAAACAGTGTCCTAGCTGCATTGTATCTGAATTCTTCACCTCCAGAAACTTACCATAGACTCTTGCCATGAGAATCCACTTACACTCGATCCCCGAACGATTATCCTCGTTAATCCCGTTGGTTATTGGTTTGGCACTAGGGTTAGTCGCTGGAGTTCCCCCAGTAGAGGCCAAGCCCCTGAAAGTCTATATCTTGGCCGGTCAGTCCAATATGCAGGGACACGCTAGGACCACAACCATGGAGCATCTTGGAATGGATCCGGAAACAGCCCCGTTGCTGGCTCAAATGCAGGATGAAGACGGAAATCCTGTTGTCTGCGATGATGTCTGGATTTCATATCTTTCTAACAATGGCGTCAAAGAAGGAAAGCTCACAGCAGGATTTGGTGCCGATGACAGCAAGATAGGGCCGGAGTTCACGTTTGGACTGGCCATGTCAAAGTATCTCGAGGAGCCGATTCTTATTATCAAGACAGCTTGGGGTGGCAAGAGTTTGCACACCGATTTCCGTTCGCCGAGTTCAGGGCCCTACGAGTTCAGCGATTCCCAGTTGAAGCGATTCACTCAGCAGGCGAAGGACCTTGAGCAGATCAAATCTGAAAAGGCAGAGGCAACGGGTCAGTATTACCGTCTCATGCTTGAGCATGCCAAGAAAGTGCTCAGTGACATTGGTGCAGTTTACCCAGGCTATAATGAGGGCGATGGTTATGAGCTTGCCGGTTTCGTCTGGTTTCAGGGCTGGAATGACCTGGTCGACAGTGGCACTTATCCCGCGCGCGACCAACCGGGAGGATACGATGCTTATAGCGTTGCGATGGCTAACTTCATTCGTGATGTCAGGAATGATCTTGAGGCTCCGGCGTTACCTTTTGTGATTGGTGTTCTTGGGGTGGGTGGTCCTGTTTCTGAATATGGACCGGAAAAGCAGCGCTATGCAGGTAGTCACCAGTCTTATCGAGATGCGATGGCGGCGCCGGCAGCGCTACCTGAATTCGAGGGAAATGTGTTTGCGGTCCTTACCGAAAATTATTGGGACCCCGAGTTGACTGCCCTAACTAATCGGGATGGAAAGGTTAAGCAGGCAGCAAAAGCTGTCCAGACAGAGAAGGGTTTGAAGGGTTCTAAAGCCCAGGCAGTTCTCGATGAATTGCGCGCCGCAGAATTTTCCAAGGAAGAACTCAAAATCATGACGGTCGGCATTTCTAATCAGGCCTATCATTACTTGGGTTCAGGAAAAATTCTCGGGCGTATAGGGCAGGGTTTTGCCGAAGCCTTGATGGGAGAGAAACAGGCCGCTCGACCTAGTGGCTTTGCCGACACATTGGCTTCAGCTTCAGTCACGACAGGTGATTTGCGAGCTTGGACACAGGCCTCGACAGGCAAGCAGTTGCAGGGTGAGCTCATTAAAGTCAGTGGTGAGGAAGCGAATACCAAAATCACCATCCGTTCAGAAGAGAAGCTCATTGAAATTCCACTGGCGATGCTGGTAGAGGCCGATCAGACTTTCGTAAAGTCATGGAAGGGTGCGGCGGGAACTGCCGTTACTCAGGCGGCGGCTTTGGCCGGTGAGGTAGCCTTGGCTCCGGTCCCTGACGGCATCCCGGATTTCACTCAGGGAGTTCTGCCGCCGCGTGACGCTAACCACGACTGGAACCTTGGGCCGACCGGGGCACGCGGTTGGATTCACAGTAACCGGCTTGAAACAAGTGAAGCGCGTCAGATTTTTGTAACTGAAGTTGAGGAGGGTTCTCCCGCTGAAGGGAAGCTGGAAGTTGGTGATGTGATCGTTGGGATCGGAGGCCAGCCATTTTCACACGATCCGCGAACCGAGTTCGGGAAGGCTATCCTTCAGGCAGAAAGCTTGGACGGTTATTTAAACCTGATGCGCTGGAAGGATGAGAGTATCGACACGGTGACCATACCTTTAAAGGTCATGGGCAGTTACTCTTCTACGGCGCCATTTGACTGCCCGAAGTCGAAGCTGATTTTTGAACAGGGTTGCGCGGCGCTGGCGGAGAAAGTGAAACTGAATCCCACACAAGGTAATCCGATCACTCGTTCCATTAATGCCCTCGCTTTGCTTGCCAGTGGAAACGATGATTATCTGCCGATCGTTCGTGCGCAGGTTGAGAGTCTGAAGGGTTATTCAGACCCAGAACGGCGAACACTTCATTCGTGGTATTATGGCCCTGTTGCGATGCTAGTCGCAGAATATATCCTGGCTACCGGCGATAAGGCGTATCTTCCAGATTTAGAGCGACTCTGCAAAGAGATCGTCGAGGGGCAGAGTGTGGTTGGCTCTTGGGGTCACCGCTTTATTCAGGGCAATGGGATTCTCAGTGGCTACGGTATGATGAACGCTCCCGGAGTCCCGTTGACGACCTCCCTTATCCTCGGGCGCGCTGCCGGAGTTCAGGATGACGCAGTGGACGAGGCAATCGAAAAAAGCACTCGCTTGCTGCGCTTTTATGTGGGCAAAGGGAGTATCCCCTATGGCGATCATCGGCCATGGGTCCAGACTCACGACGACAACGGAAAGAACGGGATAGCTGCGGTGATGTTTAACTTGCTCGACGAAGCAGAGGCAACGGAATACTTCTCCCGCATGGGAGTTGCTTCTCATGGCGCCGAGCGTGAAATGGGGCACACTGGAAATTTTTTCAATTTGCTTTGGGCAATGCCGTCCGTGGCCTTGTCAGGGCCCGAGGCAACTGGCGCATGGATGGAAGAGTTTGGGTGGTATTATGATCTGGCGAGACGTTGGGATGGGACTTATCGCCATCAAGGACCCCCTGAACCGAAAAAGGATAAGTATGGAAACTGGGACAGCTCAGGTGCTTACCTGCTTGCCTATGCTCAGCCGCTTCGGCAGACCTACTTAACCGGAAAAAAGCAGGGGCTGATTCCACAGGTCAATGCCGAGGTGGCCGCAGGCCTGATCGAGGACGGGCAGGACTGGAGTCCACGGTTCAAAAATGAAGTGTATTCGCAACGTGATCTGGCGGCTCTTCTTGAAGCATTGAAAAGTTGGTCTCCCATCGTGCGGGAACGTGCTGCGATGGCGTTGGGAAATCTTGATGAAGCCCCAACTTCCGAACTCATCGCAATGCTTGAGGATGAGGATCTTTACGCGAGGATCGGAGCGTGCCAGGGCCTCGCCTTTCTAAAGGCAAAAGCGGCATCGGCCGTTCCGCTACTGACTGAGGCATTGAAAGCGGAGGATCTCTGGTTGCGAATTAAAGCAGCGGAAGCACTTGCGGCGATTGGTCCCGATGCTAAATCTGCTCTACCTGAACTCTTGGGCATGTTGGCCAGTAGTGACTCGGAGTCAGATCCGAGAAACATGCAGCAACGGTATCTCTGTTTTGCCCTCTTTGATCGGCGCAGTGGGATGTTGAAAGGTTCACTTGAAGGCGTAGATCGTGAAGCTCTGTTCCGGGCGGTTTCCGCCGGTTTACAGAATCAGGATGGTCGGGCGCGTGGAACGATCGCAACGGTTTATCAGCGATTGAGCTACGAAGAGATTAAGCCGATTCTGCCTGCCATCTACGAGGCAATTGTTACGCCGGCGCCAAGTGGGATTATGTTTGCTGACGGGATTCGATTGAGCGGACTCGAGTTGCTGGCTTCGAATCATCTCGAAGAGGGCATGCCGCTTTGTTTTGAACTTATGGGAATTGATAGATGGGGGAAGAAAGATCGAATCGGACGCTGCCTAAAAGCGCTTCAGCAGTATGGGGGCGCGGCGACTCCTATGCTTCCTGTTCTTGCTGACCTTGAAAAGCAACTAACGGAGCATAGCGAGGCCAGAGGTTTGGAGCCCGTTATTGTTCAGTTGAAAGAGACTATGGCGATCATTGAAGCCGACCGCAATCCGCCGGAGCTTCGCTCGCTCAACGATTGAAGAAAGTGAATATTCTCCAGCACCGGCGTTCACTTGCGATACCAGTGTCGTTGGATTGTGAATTAGCAACGATGCGCTAAAGGGAGATGTTCTGGCGTTAGCAGACGACGGGGCACCATGGTAAATGAGAAAAGGTGCCGAGGGTTTCTAACTCTTTCGGCAGCAGGTTTCTGGCCTTTTAAGGCTAGGTGCCGAAGCCATTTTCTCTGCCTGCGCTGCGGTCCTTTCGCAATTGGGGTATTCGCAACCGTGGCGCGGGCCGGAGAATCTTAAAGCAACGGCCATTATAAGTCTGGTCGGTGAAAGGTTAGTTTTGCTCCTTAACAACCCTAAAAGCGGAGGGGCACTTACCACAGTTTCACCACTACGAGGGTGCTCTTAGGGTGCCTAAACAGAAATTTAAAACTCTCCCTTCAGAGGCAGTCGGTAACGGTTGCCTCTTTTGTTTTTAGTGTAAAAGCGCATCTCTGCCTGTGCGTCGATTAGGCATTGAAACCAAACGCTGAACGTAGAGAGTTATTTTTATGAAGCGCCTTATTCTCTTTTGGATATCAATCAGTTCAATCGCGCTTGCTGCGGACCGTCACTGGACCGATGCCGCCTCAGGAAGAACTCTCAGTGCCGAGTATGTTTCGTCCAGTAACAATTCCGTGACCGTTAGACGATCCGCCGACGGTCGCGAATTTGTTTTGCCACTGGCTTCATTGATTGATTCGGATCGAGAGTTTGTTGCGACTGAGGCAAAAATCGTTCGGGAAAGAGCGCAGGCTGATTTGTTTGAAGAACTTTACTGGGACAACACTGATCAGGTTCGGATATCGGGAGGTGTTGATATGAAATTTTACGCCTTGGACCGATCCATTATCAGCCTCATCTACACGAAGCGAATTGGATCGCTCGTGATGGCGATCAGCCAAGACGGCGAGATTATCTATGACAAAGCCTTTGGCTATCAGGATTTCGAAGAGAAGAGGCCCTTGCAGCCGGGCACTAGCATGCGGCTGGCATCGATTTCTAAACCAATGACCGCAGCCGCTGTGAAAACGCTGATTCGCAACGGTAAGCTCAATGAATCCGATACCGTCTGGCAACTGCTTGGATTGGAAGAGCGGGCCTCTGCAGGGGTGGACCCGAGGTGGAAAGAAGTGACGATTGGTCACCTCTTAAACCATGAAGGTGGTTGGGATCGCGAAGTTTCAGGGGATCCTTCCTTCAAGGCGCCTGAAATCGCTGAAGCGATGAAGACAGAGCTTAAGGGATTAACCTTCGGACACACATTACTCTGGATGCTCAATTACCCCCTCGATTTCGATCCGGGGAGCAGGGAAGTATACTCCAACTTCGGCTATTCACTTCTCGCTTATGTTTGTGGCCATGTCAGCAGCAAGGCGTGGGAAGAGGTCTTGAAGGAAACAGTGGGGGCTACCGCAGGAATGACGACGCTTCACCTTAGTCCCAGTGATTTGGAAAAGCGGCCGCCCGGAGAAATCTGGTATCACTATTTTCCCGAGTATCAGGAAGAGCCTGAAGTCATGCCTTTGAGAATGGAAATTCAGCACGGATCGGGATCCATTGCCTGCACCGCTAGCGATCTTTGTCGATTTCTCGAACATTATTGGATCAGCGGTGAACCGCGTGATGAGACCAACGCCAGTTACACCTTTTTCGGTAGTATGCCGGGGACGACTTCGTTGTGCAGACAGTTTCCGAACGGATTGAATTTCGCTGTTATTGCCAATCGAAGAGGTGGATCTTCATCGGAATGGAACGAGGAGATAAATGAAGAAATCGAGTCGATCTTGACTAAACTTGAATTGATCGCGCACTAGCGGAGGCATGGTTTTTCCTGCTCTACCTGATCAGAACTCGTGTCTTTGGCTCTAAATTATCAAGGAGAAGCAAGTGACAGATATTTCGTGGCAAACAATACTCCATGTTTCGACTGAGTCGCCGTGTCGAAATGGACTCGATCACCGATATCAGCGGCAAATTTGCGTGAGTCCACGCAGGCGGCATGCGGCACCTGTTTGGGGAGGTCCAAGAGGATCGCATTGATCGCTGCCCGCGCTTCCTTGGACTCGACCTTGAGTTCACCAATGGTGCAGGCAATGAAAGGCAAGCTGGAGACGCCCGTGTCGGCGCGAAGGTCCTTGATAAGTTGTTTCAGTCTGGCGGGATAAGCCGCGATACGCTCCGATGTGTTAGAGTCTGATTCCCCTTGAAGCCAGAGCGCTCCGGCGAGGCGGGTTCTGCCTTCCGGCCCTTGTTCAAGCGCTAGCTTGGCGCGGCGGACGGCTTCTTCGTAGAGGCGCTGCCCTTTTTGCCATTTACCCAACCCTGTCCCACCAACGGCACAGGGAATCAGGGCGATGCGCGTCTTGGGCTGCGACTTGATAAGAGTCTCGGCGAACGCGATACCGGGACCGACCCCAGCGTTATCCGAGCCGCTGAAGTCATTTGGGTCTCCGACATGGTGGAGCGGATGACGGGCATGAAACCATTCATCTGTCTTTTTGTGCAGCATGATGATTTGAGGATTCCGGAGTGGCTGGGGCGGCATGACGCCACGACCTTTCATGTTGGATTGACCGATGAGAAGAAAAACGTCGAGTTGATCGGTCTCTCCCGGAAATTCTGTCACCTTCACAGGAACGAAGGGAATGCGATTGAGGTCGGCTGGAGCAGTTTTTGGAGGTCTCTTTTTCTTGGCTGGTCTTTCCTCGCTATCAGACGCCAAGGCGAGGGGCAGAGTGATGAGGCAGAGGGCTAGAGTCAGAGTCAGCGACAGGGTTTTCATAATGGGGTAAAGGTAAAGACTAAATCGGATCCCTCCGATTGGAAAAGTGGTCGGGATTGCGTTTGGGAGAGGGCTAGGCGGGACTCAAGGAGAAGTTGTAAAATTAGGGGTGTGAGTGAGAGTCGCGGCCTTTGGTCGGAATAATCAATTGCCAGCCACGACACGCATTTTTATTGACGCATCCTCGCGCTTGATTCTGCGACACTTCTACCCATTCTTTGCTCATGTATCAAAACGGCCAACGTATTGTCTGCATTGATGATTCCTTTGATCCCTGGGTGTTTGATCTTTATCAATCCCTTCCCAAAAAGAACAGTATTTACACGGTCCGGACAGTGAAGTCGGGTCGGTCCAACCCTCAGTTTGTGGTCGACGTCGATGCCAACCTTTCGATTGGTGGTGCGGAATTTGACATTCTCGTTCTCCTTGAAGAATGCGTCAACGGAGACGACCCCCATTCAAGCATTAAGCAGGAGTTGGGGTTTCGGGCGGAGCGTTTTGCCCCGCTGCAGGAGGATCTCGAAGAGAACGAGGAGGTTGAGTTTGTTGGGTTCGGAGAGGAGGAGTCTTCTTTTCCGTCTTCACCGGGGAAGGACTGAGGAGCATGAGTTTCGTGTAGATTGCGCTCGATTAGCGGTTCCTTTCCCTGCAGGCCGAAGCATTTCTCGAGGTCTGCTTGCTTTGGGTAAACGCTTGTGTGTTCCTTGTGACTTCTTTTGTTAACCCCCCCAAAAAAATAGAATCCAGATCTACATGAAAGCTCCCAAGATTTTCTCCCTTGCCTTTGCGGTAATCTTTGGCCTCATGACTTCCTCTTGCGAGAAGTCCGAGCCTGCCGCCGGTGAAAGCGCTAATGCCGTTGATGCCGAGAGCGTTGATGGTAATGATCACGCCGAAGGAGGCGAAGAAGGAGAGCGTATCAAGCATCTCGAAGTCCCTGAAGTGACCAATGCTGATGACGCCAAGAAAGTTTTCCTTGAGAGGACCGCTGAAATTACCGGCAAAAAGGCGCTCGATACCCAAGAGTTGCATGAAATCCATATGGCAACATATCACCTTGAGACCGCAGTTGCTTATTACGCCGAGAATCTCAAAGGTAAAAAGAAGAAAGCCGCGGAGAAGATTGCGGTAGTGGTCGAAGAGGTGCACTTAAGTTCCGAAGGTTTTAAGCCAGAGGAGGCCAAAAAGCATATCGCTGAGTTTACCAAACTAGCAGAGGCATTCTCTGCCGGACTCTAATTTTGCGTAGTTATCTGGATGGCATGTTGCCATCCATTCTACGGTTCAAGACGCCGCCGACAAATCAGGCGGCGTTTTCTTTTTTAGGTCGAGCGAACCGTAAGTTAGTCGCCGCCAGAGCCACTCCAACGGACCAAAGCGAAACCGCTTCAGCCACCAAGTCGAGGTTGCGATTTGTGCGATCCAGATCAGGGGAACGATCAATATGGCCTGATGCAGGTCGAGTTGGTCACGCAGTCCCAATCCGGTTCCGTAGTAGATGAAGCCAAGAATGATCGAGTGCGAAATGTAGTTGGTAAAAGCCATCCGGCCGACAGCGGTAATACCTTGTCGGAGGAATCCCGGTCTTCCGCGCTGTGACCACATCACGCCGAGGCCAGCATAGCCAAAGGCTAGGAGAGGGATGCCGGTGTAGAATGCGGCATAGCCTAAGAGTAGAGGAGTGGGAGAGGGCTCGGAAAGGGCGAAGATAGCGTTGCCTCCGAGGGAGAGGGGCAGTCCCGTCGCTAGCAGAATGAAGGTCGTTTTGCGAAGGCGACTGGGTGACCATCCGCCGTCGAAGAAACCACTCTTTGCCAGGGCCATGCCAAAGGACATCAGCATCGCGGCGAACCAGAAGAGGTAGAACGGGATAACCAGTAGATGAATGAAAAATGTGTAGAATCCCCGCACCTTCATCTGCTGCCACCAGGAACCGGTGAGCGACTCTGTTTCCTTCCGTTCCTCCTCTTTGATGGAATCGAAGAACTCGTTCCAGTTGATATCGAAATCCGAAAAATCGATGAATTGGCAGATAACGGCACCGATAAAGAGTGGCACCACGGTCATGGCCATCAGAGTGCAGGCAATGATCATGAAAATCTTTCCCGACCATTTGCGGCACAAGAAGAAGACGAAGCCGGTCGCGGCATAAGTGACCAGGATGTCGCCATACCAGAGCAGGTAAGAGTGCAGCAGTCCAAAGACTAACAACCAACCCAGGCGCGTCAGGTAAATTGAGTTGGGTGAACGTCCGGTCGCTTCAGCCCGCTCGCAGAACAGCAGCATCCCGGCGGCGAACAGGGCGGCGAATAGGGTGATGAACTTTCCGCTTCCCAGCCCTATGAGGATGGTCCAGAGAATTCTGTCGCCGCCCTCGATGCCGAGCGGATAAAACAGCTCTAATCCAAATCCAAAGTCGATGCTGTTGATCATCACGAGGCCGCAGATCCCGATGCCTCGGATCAGATCGAGCGACTCGATGCGGTTGGTTGAGAGTGTGGGCGAGTTCACTCCGCGAAGGTGAGCGAGTTTTCGGGGGCCGCCAATTAGAAAATCGGACCGGTCGTGTAATTGCCCTCCGGAAACGAAAGCCAAACCACGACACCCCTGCCGCTCTTATTGACACGCCCTAATCACCAAGGCAATCTACCGCCATGAAATCCCCCCGCTTGATGTTCTGTCTCTATGCCTTGGCCGGCACCACCGCCTTATCCGCCTCCGACAGTTGGACCGACTTCCGCGGGCCGACTCAGGATGGTCAGGCCGGGGATGCCAATCTGCCGGATAGTTGGAGCGAGTCGGAGAACGTGAAGTGGAAGACGGAGACGCCATTGCTTGGTTTATCCTCTCCCATCGTGCTCGACAACCAGGTCTGGCTGACGACAGCCACGGTGGAAGGACACAAATTCTACGCGCTCTGCTTCGATGCAACGACCGGAGAGCTCACCACCCAGGTGAAGCTGTTTGAGAGTGATGACCCGCAGTCGATGGGCAATGGTGCAAAGGACAACAGCTACGCCACCTCCTCCGCAGTGATCGAGCCCGGGCGCGTTTATGTGCACTACGGTCATTTCGGAACAGCCTGTCTCGATACGGAAACGAAGGAAGTGATCTGGAAGCGCGACGACTTGAAGTGCTGGCACTATCGGGGCGCTTCTTCTTCTTCGGTTCTTTTCGAGGATCTTCTCATCCTGACTTTCGACGGAGCCGACCTGCAGTATGTCATTGGTCTCGACAAAAAAACCGGAGAGACCGTCTGGAAAACCGATCGCTCCGCGGAGTGGAACGACGAACACATCGACAAGCAGATGGTCAAGGACGGGGACTGGCGCAAAGCGCACAGCACGCCGCTGATTGTGGAGATCGACGGCGAGCCGGTCATGTGCAGCACCGGAGCTAAGGCCGCCTACGGCTACGATCCCCGGACCGGTGAAGAACTCTGGCGGGTTAATCATGATGCTTATTCGGCGACCCCGCGGCCAATCTACCATGATGGCAGTTTTATCATTGTGACCGGCTTCAGCAAAGGCGCTGAAATGATGTCGGTGAAAGCCGGCGGCCGTGGCATGGTCAATGACACTCACATCAACTGGCGCTTCGACACTTCGTTCCCGAAGTATTCTTCGCCCATTCTCGTCGACGGTCTCATCTACTACGCCATGGATGACAGCTTTGCGGTTTGCGTCGATGCGAAGACAGGTGAAACCGTCTGGAAAGGCCGGCTCGGAGGCAAGTACCGTGCCTGCCCCATTGTGGCCGGTGGAAAGATTTACTTCTTCAGTCTCGAAGGAAACACCACCGTGATCGAACCGGGTCGCGAGTTCAAAGTGCTCGCGGTCAACAGCCTCGCCACGGATGCTCCGCTCGATGATCCGCGCCGTGGTCCCGGGTTCATGGCCTCACCCGCGGTGGTGGGAGATGCCCTGTTTTTGCGGGCGCGGTATCATCTGTATCGGGTGGAGTCGGAGTAGGTGTGGGAGATTGGAGGCTGAGATGCCATACTTCCTGCATCTAACGGCTCGCTAAACCGGTTTAACGATCAGCGGCCAGACCTGCAATATGCTGATCTTCCTGAGTCCAAGTGGATTGGAAGGTGAAACGATTCATGGGCGTTGGCGTGTCGATGGCGTGGTCGCAGCGATGCAGCAAGTCGTTGTTAGTTGGTTCGTCCCGGCGAGATCGTGGAGTTTGCGCCGCCTGCTCGCGCTCTCGTGGACGCACAACCACGCCTGCTTTTCAGGAGTGGGCAGGAAGAAAAATAAAAAATTAATTTTTCTAAATCCACTTTTGATCCGTTGGCGAATACGAAAATAGTGCGCCCTCTATCAGGGTCGTCCATAAACCAACTAGCAAATCGTAAACACAACCTCCTGAAACTATGAAAAAAGCATTCCTCTCCCTCCCAAGTGCCGCCCTAGCGCTGGCTTTGGCAGCAGGACTCTCCTACGCCGATGATCACAAAAAACAGGACATCGTTGATACTGCCGTTGCCGCCGGCAGCTTCAAGACCCTCGCCGCTGCTCTGCAGGCAGCTGACCTGGTCGATGCGCTCAAAGGCGATGGCCCTTTCACCGTTTTCGCTCCTACAGACGAAGCGTTCGCCAATCTCCGTGAAGGCACGGTGGAAAGCCTGTTAAAGCCTGAGAACAAAGACCAGCTGGTCGATATCCTGACCTATCACGTGGTCAGCGGGGAGGTGCCGGCGAATGTGGCGGTGACCCTCGACAAGGCAACCGCGCTCAACGAAAAAGTTATCTCTGTGACCAAGAAGGACGACGGGTTGTTTCTCAACGAATCGAAGGTCGTAAAGACGGATATCATGTGCAGCAATGGTGTCATTCACGTGATCGACGCGGTGTTGCTCCCACCGGCTGAAGGCGAAGCCTCCTCCGCGCCTTCCCGTCCGGCCCGCGAACTGGTCGAAATGGCCATTGCGAGAGGTGCGCCGCTCTACAATCACGGCAACCCTGAAGCCTGCGCGGCGATCTATGAAGTTACTGCCCATGCACTCATGGCCATGCCGGACGAAATGGTCACGGCGCGTGATCGGCAAATGCTGAATCGAGCGGTCGCTGCCGTCAGTCACAGTCACTGTGAGGCGACTAACGCTTGGACATTTCGCAGTGCCTTTGATAGAATGATGACTTCTCGCTGAGACTGAAACTGCTACCCACGAGGGATTGAGTTCGACAAACCAATATCTAGAGCCAATCCTCGCTCGGGTGGCGCTCGGCGAGCCGGAAGCGATGGAGCAATGCATCGCCTCCTATGGCGGTCTCGTCTGGAGCATTGCCCACAAATATTCCCGATCTCATTCCGATGCTGAAGACCTCGTTCAGGAAATCTTTACCGCCCTTTGGCGATGTGCTTCCCGGTTTGACGAGTCAGCCGGATCGGAAACGACCTTCATCGGTATGCTGGCTCGCCGCCGGGCGATCGACTGGCTTCGGAAGCAGGGGCGTCGACCGGATTTTGAGCCGCTCACTCCGAATAATGCAGAGATGAGCACCTTTTCCCATCAAGGGGCCGCGAAGATCGATCACGGGATCGTCATGAGCGCCCTGAAAAGACTTCCCGAAGAAACCCAGGAATTGTTCCGGTTTCACTTTGAACGGGGTCTATCCCACTCTGAGATAGCGGATCAGACAGGAATGCCCCTTGGAACGGTGAAGACCCGGCTCCGATCGGGACTCTTGGAACTGCGAACTTACATGAAACGGCTCGAACCACAGCCGAATATCTCGATATGAATTCGCCGAACAAACAAGAACGATTCGAGTGGCTCGACGCGGGCCGTGCTCTCGGCGACCTGAGTCCGGAGGAGGAGGCTGAATGGAAGTCTCTCTCCGAGGCTGTTACCGAGGAAGACGTCTCTGATGAAACTTCCGAGTTTTCCCTCGATGCTATCGTTGCCACGCTTGAGCAGGGCCTCAGTTCGGCTGTTTCCCTGCCCGAAGAACTCAAAGATCAAATTAGTGCCAGGGCCAAGGACTTCCATCAACCGGTTGATAAAGAAGTCACTATCGGCGAAGCGAATGCCAGAGGCGAAGGCATTGAAGAGGAAGACGAGAACATCGTTCGCCCTTCCTTCTGGTCACGGCCCGCTATCGGTTGGGCGGCCGCTGCCGTTCTCGCACTTCTCCTAATCGTCCAGGATAGCCCTGATGGTGGCGGTGGAGCTGGTAATCCTTCGCTCGTTGAACAAGTGGAAAGTGATCCCGCTTTCCTCAGGCGCACCTTTTCCGGAGCGGGTGAAGAGGCAGACTCGGTAGGAGAGGTTCTTTGGAGTGATGCCCAACAGCAGGGGGTCATGTTGCTGGGTGGTTTGCCGGAGAATGATCCTACGGTCAGCCAGTATCAGCTCTGGATCGTCGACCCGACCCGGGACGACGTGCATCCCGTTGATGGTGGCGTCTTCGATATTCCTGTATCGGCTTCCGGACTCGTCGCTGTCCCCATCGCGGCCACGCTGTCTATCGCCGACCCTGCCGCCTTCGTCATCACCGTGGAACAGCCCGGCGGGGTCGTGGTTTCCAAGCAGGAGCAGGTCGTCGCGATCGCGAAATCGTGACCGATGTACCGCTGGGTGATTTCCGGCGAGGGTATGGATTCATGGGTTCGCCCGTGGTGGTGAGCGATGTGATCTTTTTGCGGATACGGTCTCACATCTAATGTGTTGGGTCGGATTGATGCGGGGTGGAACGCATTATTTTTTATTGCCTGATGGTATTGTCTGAAAGACTACCGCGAAAGGTGGAGTAGCTCCCGATTTGAGCAGTATTGCGTAACGCAAACATGAGGAAATCATATTGAGGTTTCGTGGGAAAAGCGGGTAAACTTCTGGCTATGAAATCACAGTCTCGATCCACTTTTTCCCGTCGGAAGTTCCTCAAGAAAACAGCGTTTGGGGGTGCCGCTGCTCTGGCAGCTCCTTCTATCAACGTCCTCGGAGCCAACGATGTCGTTCGAGTCGCCGTGATCGGTGTCGGGGGGCGGGGCGCCTCTCATATCAAGTCGCTACGAGCTATTGAAGGTGTTGAAGTCGTGGCGGTTTGTGATCCGGATGCTGCCAAGATGAATTGGGTTCGCAAGGACGATCCTAATGTTGAACAGATCGAGGATTTCCGTGAGGTACTCGACCGCAATGATATTGATGCAGTGACAACGGCGGCGCCTAATCACTGGCATGCCGCCATGACCGTGATGGGCTGCCAGGCGGGTAAACATGTCTACGTGGAAAAGCCGGTCAGCCACAGTATTTGGGAAGGCCGCAAGATGGTGGAGGCTGCCCGTAAGTATGATCGCATCGTGCAAGGCGGCACTCAGCAGCGTTCGTGTCCCGCGCCGCAGGAAGTGGCGCGCGACCTTGCGGACGGCATGTATGGCAAGGTGCTCTGGGTGCACTGTATGAAACTTAATCAACGTGCTCCGATTGGTTACGTGACTGAGCCAGCTCAGATTCCCGATGGAATTGACTACAATCTCTGGTGTGGCCCGGCATCTGACGATCCGCCAATGCGCCAGAAGTTTCACTATGACTGGCACTGGCAGTGGAATTGGGGTGACGGCGAGATGGGCAACTGGGGTGTTCACTACACCGACGACCTCTGCCACATGATGGGCTGGGACGACAAGATGCCGACCAAGGTACGCTCTGCTGGGGGACGCTTTCTCTGGAAAGATAATGGTGAGACCCCGAATATGATTTTCTCACTAATGGATTATGAAGGTATCCCGGTGATCGTGGAAACGCGCAACCTGCCATACTCTTCAGACCGAAGTACGCATGGGGTCTATATGGGGTCTCAGCAGGGCAATATCATCATGTGTGAGAAGGGGATCATTAAGCTCGCCCGCGGCGGTGGCAAGTCTTACGAGTTGGATGGCAAGACGACGATTAAGAAATACTCTGGCAACTCTGGCAATGGGCATTTCGAGAATTTTATCGGCGCGATTCGGAGCGGTAAAAAAGAAGACCTCGCTGCGGAGATAGCGAGTGGTCACGTCAGCAGCGGTATCTGTCACCTCGCAAACGCCTCTTACCGTGTTGGTCAAGACGCTTCGTTAAGTGAAGTGAAAGAAGCTTTTAGCGCCCATGAAGATTCTGCCAATACGGTCGAATCTGTCCTCGGGCAGCTGGAAGCTAATGGAGTTTCTGTCGAGTCGATGAACCTCGGGCCCGAGCTGACCTTCGATCCTGCGACTGAGACTTTCACCGGCTCCTTCGCCCAAGAAGCTAACGCTTTCGTGAAGCCACCGCAGCGCGAAGAGTTCGCTATTCCTGAAGAAGTGTAGGAGCCCTCAAGATTAGCCTGACAGAAGAATTATCGACTTCAAGATTCGCTTGAAGTGGAACTTTGGGGGGGATCCACGGCGCGCTTTTCATCCGTGAGTTTTGTTTTCTTCGGCTGCTCGACCGAGCAGATGTTGGACAATCAGGTCCGAATTCCCAGCTGCGGAAGAATCACGAGCTGGAGAAGTAGGTAAACAGCGAGCACGGAAATTACAATGCCCGTGGGACTGGAGATTAAGCCGAAGAGAGTATTGAGGAGGGATGGTGTATTTTCGATCATGTCACGACAATGAGGTTACGTCCTGAATGCTGAAGTGATTCATCTAACATAACGAATGAATCTGGTTGCTGGACTTGCCTCTCTTATTGGTGGCTCCGCCTTCTGGAATTGTGACTCGTCGAACTCGAACGCTTTCGAGAGCGGCCGTGTATCGACTGCCGTCTATATCGGATTTTCACCTGTTTCATCCGTGCTCGAGTAAGTGGCCTTGGGGTGGTGGCTATTTCAAAGCCAAAACAGAGCGAAGGTTCGAACGTTCAGGTGTCAGTATCAAAGTGGGAATGGCAACTTCAGGGGTAATCGTCCCCGCGCAGGCTATGGAGCACTGATTCCTGCCAGTTTCGCAGTTGGGATGCCATCTTTAGTAACCGTTCTGCGTTCTCGTTCGCGATATCATTGGACTCATCGATATCGTCGCGTAAGTCGAAGAGTTGACTTTTGACGGCACCGTTTTTGTCCTCGCTGAGAAAAAGTTTGTAAGCACCATCAACCCATGCGCGATCGCCCTTGTAATCGAGATCTCGAATCGTGGGGTGATGGTAATTGCGAAAGTTCCGCGTTAGGATACCTGCGCTCTCTTTGACCAGTGGGGTCGTTCCTTTTTGAAGCTCTGGATCGATGTATGGTGTGGCGTCGGTGTCAGGGCGTGAGAAATGCCAGAAGCCCACCGGTTCCTTTCGTTCAGTGACTTCGCCTTCAATCAGGGGGAGTAGGCTGATCCCATCGAGGGGGCGATCGGGAAGAGGTACCTCGGCGATATCGCAGAGCGTTGGTAGAATGTCGCTGGTCACTGCTGTCATCTCAGTGATTCGCGACTCGGTTATCCGGGCCGGCCATTCGATGATGCCAGGGACGCGAATGCCTCCTTCGAAGAGTTGCCCTTTCTCTCCGCGAAACGGAGTCGCAAGCGGAGCACTCGGGGGTGTGCCATTATCGGAGCAAAACCAGACCAACGTATTTTGGTGAAGACCTTTTTCTCGCAGAGCCTTCCGCAGGGTGCCGATGGCGCGGTCCATCGCTGTGATCTCTGCGTAGCGTTCTCTTAGCACCTCTTTAAGGGGACGCTTCACTCGTTTTCCTGTCTCATTGGATGTTAGGCTCACTTCTCTTTTTGACAGTTCCTCGGGAAGATTATCGTAGAGTGCCAGGTCTTCTGGAAGTCCGCTGTAGGGTTCATGAGGCGAGCCGAACCAAAGCACGGCGAGGAAAGGTGAATCATCCGCTTCCGCTGAGGCGATGAACCGCAATGCTTCATCCACTACGATCGCGGAACTCTCTCCTTTAATTATTTCAGGTGGACCGCCTTGACGTGACAGGGGTGGATCCATCTCGAAGAAGTTATCGTGTGACACATAGTCATCAAATCCCATGGCTTCGGGATTGGTCGGTGAAGTGTTCTTCACAGGGCCGATATGCCATTTGCCAAAATGTCCGCAGCGATACCCTTTCATGCTCAGGAGGTGCGCAATCGTGATCTCTTCGGGGCGGATCGAGTAGCCTGGATTGAATGTGCCATAGCGGTTTGGATGGCGTCCTGTCAGGAAGCTGCCACGTGTCGGCGAGCAACTGGAATGCGCTGAGTAGAAGTAGTCGAACCGGAGGCCCCGCGAAGCCATCTCATCAATGACCGGTGTTTTCACATGGGGATGATTGTAGTAACTGGTCTCTTCCCATCCGTGGTCGTCCCCCATGAGAAGAATAAAGTTCACCGGATTGGCAGCCAAGAATGTTCCAGACAGAGAGTAGGCGAAAGAAAGTAGGAGGCCAAATGAGGTGAAACGGGACGTCATTAATTTACCCTTCCTAAATCGTTATGATTCGTCAATACACGGATAACACTTACTTATGGAGTCTCGATATGCAGGCTCAAACTTGACTTTAGGCATTCCGCTATTGATGGTTTCTTTGAAATGAAATTTTCCTTCTCCTCAATAACGGGCTGCCTGTTTACCTCCCTTGTGTTCATGGGAGGGATTCATGCTGAGGAGACAATTTCGATCACGGATACGGCCTCGGGGAAGTCTATCGATGTGATAATTAAGAAGGTAGAGAGTGGCGTGGTTTCGTTAGAGACAGCTGCAGGCGCTAATTTTGATCTTCCGACTTCGCGTCTTACTCCGGACAGCATTGAACGAATTAAGGCTTATCTGGCATCAGCGCCTTCGAATTCAGAACAGGCTGCGCCGCGAATGGAGGGGCAGAGTGGACTCAATGAAGCCGTTGGGCACGAATTGTTCGGGAGCGGTGGCAGTATCTGGCGTGAGACTGCCGGTCAGGTAGCCCAGCGCTTGAGTTTGAGAGTCGAGAGCGAAAAAGTGAATTCAAGTAGTTACCGGCTTTACACCAAGCCGGATTACCAGTTCCTCGGAGCGCATCCTTACTGCGTGACTCTTTATGGAGGTGAAAATGCTAAGCCCGAAAGCTTTTCGTTGGTGTTTGCCAATAAGGGCGACTTCGGCAGTCGTCTTGGATCGGGAGAAGATCACTTCAAGATCATGCATCCGGACAAAGTTCCTCCCGGTAATTTAAACGAGGCGATCGATTTTGATGCTGAGATGATTTCGATGAGCCTATCTGCCGTTCTTGGAATACCGCGGGAGCAATACTACGGTGAGAAAGAAGACAAGCGTAAGGTGAAGCGCTGGGATATTGGTGATCATGCCTTCCTCCTCTCAAGTAAGGAGGATGAATACACAAGTCTTCTCATTGTTCCGACGCCGAATGCCGATGCTGAGGGAAAAATCGACTTCGTGGTTGACTCTGATTTTAAGAAAATTCAAATCCAGAATGTGAGGAGAGAAGATAATGGGGATGTGTGGATCGATAACATTCCCATGGTTGATCAGGGCCCCAAAGGTTACTGCGCTCCCGCGACTTTTGAGAGGGCAATGCGTTACATGCTGGTTCCGGCGGATATGTATCTGCTCGCGACGGCTGCGACGGCGCCGGGCGGCGGAACTAACACCACCAAACTATCTGAAGATTGCAAGCGCATCGTGCGGAGTAAAGCTCGGCGTATCAGGGACTTGGAGTTGCACGAGGATTTCGACATCAAGACGGTGAAGGACTTTATCGACACCGGTGTACCAGTGCTCTGGCAAATGCGAAGCCTTGGGAAATACAATGATGTGGCAAACCAAAGAACGAAGGAGCGCGAAACTGTCGAAGACTTTACTGCTTGGGCGTCTGAAATTGCTGAAGAGGCTGCCGAGGTGGAACCTCAACTCAAGGCAGATGCGAACTACCATATTTGCATGGTGATCGGCTATAATGAGGCCACCAATGAGGTAGCCGTGAGTGATTCGTGGGGGCCTCGCTATGAACTTCGCTGGGTCCACCTCGACATCGCCAAGGCGGTGACTAGTCGTGGCGGGTTTGTGATCGACTTCTAGGTCCAGAGTTTAAGCTGGCTTGCCCTTGCTGAAGCTAACAACAGTTCACAGTTTGCCTGTTTTCGGAGTGATCTTTTCACGGTAGGCGTTCACTTCTTTAACCGCGTCGGTCAATCCCGGGCGCTTTGACATTCCCTCGCCGAAAAAGCCCTGTTTCACGCCGGGTTTGTCGAATCCTTTGGGGGTGTCGATAGGATTGCACCAGAAGGCGCCAATGATATAGTTGGTGTCGAGTGTGGCGCGAATGTATTCGGCATACTGTATGCCGGCCTCAACCGAGTTGTCGGCCGGTTTCCAGCTTCGGATATCTTTGTCACCGTCTTTGAAGCGCACTGCGAAGTCACAGAGGATGATAGGTTTGCCAGTGAGCCTGTGAATTTCGTTAAACTTCTGTTTTGGAAAGCCACCTTGGAAAGGTGGCTGAATGGCAATAGCGTCGACGTAGGGAAGCATCTCTTCAACAACGTCAATGTCGAAGGTGTTGAAGCCAAAGCGATCGCCAAAGATGAGGCGACCGGGATCGTACTTGCGGGTGGCCTCTCCAACGACGCGGAAGTATTCGCGGGCGATAAGGCGCAGAAAAGCCTGATCTCGCGCTTTCTCATCTTCGCCTTTCCAGGAGCTAAGAAATTCTTGATAGGTTTTCTGGCCAGGAGAGTCAGCAGGCAAGTTGCGGATGAATTCGACCCAATTCGTGCCGGAAGGATTTTCGAGGGGCCATGAGCCAAGATCAGTCCAGCAGTGACCGATGATATTATCACGATCGTTCCGGCTGCGGTAGCAGGTAAGTTTGACGCCGGTTTCAAGTTTGGCTTGTTCGGCAGGGTCGAATATATCGACGAAGGTAACGTTGTTTTTGCCTCGATAGTAGGCGCTTTTGACAAGATGGCTCCAACTTTCAACAAAGGGCATGTCGCTGCGGAGTTGAGTTGGGCAGCCGTAGCCGTAGGAGTTAAAACCAGCTTCTTTGCAGGCCTTGGAAAAGGCGGCGAGATCGAGCTTAGCGCTGCTATTGTTGCTGTGGGTGATGCCGTGAGCGAAGAAAGGAAAGCCGTCTCCATCTACGAGCCAGTAGCGACCTTTGATTTTGCTGAGTCGGATCGGCCGCGGCTCAGTTTGGGCATTGATTTCAGAGAAGGAGGATGTGGCACCGAGCAGACCTGCCCCTGCAACGCCGGTGGAGAGAGTTTTTATGAAGTTTCTGCGAATCATTACTGCTTCTGAAAGGATGCCATCTAGATAGATTGGCGTCGAAGATCAATTGGTCTTGATTGCGTGTGACATGCTGTTGTCTCTGAGATTCCAGATGAGATTCTTCAGGATAAGCTCGCCTTTGAAAGGGTGAGTATTTGAGAAATTCATGTTCCCGCGCTATGACTCACTTGACTAATTATGAGCGAGCGACCTGAGGGAATATTTGAAACGGCATCCGGAAAATTGGGCCAGACGGTCTACGAAAACCAAGCAGAAGGCTGTGGGCCGGAATTGAGGTTTTTCGTCGAGATTGCCTTTGTTCCGTTTGAATGGGATGACGAAGCGCATCGCCCTTTGTTACGAATCGACAACCTAATGGTCCCTGTTAAGAATTGGCAGGGGCTGGCGGGGCAAGCGTATGAATTTCCCTATGCCCCAAAACCGGGATCATTAGAATCGGCTGTGTTGATGTTTGGAGAGCATAACCCAGCTGACGTCACCCGAATTGAATTTGGAGCGATTGACAATGGTAAGTTGAACTGCGTTTTTGAAACGGAAGTCGACTTCGAAATTGAGGCCGACCGAGACGATCTCGAACAGATTGAGATGAGTTTAAATCTGTCATTGGACGTTGAGCCGTTAAGGGTTTCAACGAGCTTAGAAAAACGCTGTCAGGGTGACGCTGACCAAATTGCCGGCGCACTTAAAAACGTCGTTGACCCTTCTAAATATGGAAGTCTCGAAAAATTGCCGGGTGGATTTGCTTATTCGATAACTGGTTGACTGATAAGCTCGGCAGCGAAGGCACCTCAATATTCACCGAGCTATTCCTGCCGTTTTTTGGGGTCGAGATTGGCCAGATTCGATTTTATGACCCAAAAACGGATCCAGAGAAGCTGAATAATCTCGATAAGGAGATTCAACACGCTGCCATTGGCTGGGGTTGAAGGGGAAGTTAAACACTAAGATTTCCACGGTCATCCAAGTTTAAATTGGTGTTCGGCAGATGAAGGACTTTACGCCAGACAAGGCGAAGACCTCGACGACCCGGGCGCCTGTGTGATAGCGCTAAAGCTTATGAGATATATAAGTTGCTGAAAAAGGTATATAGTGGACCCTTAATTGGGCCACCGTCTCGTCGCGCGATCCCGTCCGCTATAGGGAGCGCTATTGATGGGATAATTACTCGGTTTTGGGTTATGTTTTTATGAATCCATGACGATTAACTCGCAAATTTCATGATTGACCGAAGAAACCTGCTCAAGGGAGTGACTGCTGGCGTGGGTGCCACATTTGGCTCCTCGATCATTCCCGACATTGCTCATGCGGCTTCCGTGACTCCCAATCTGACTGGCGCCGGCAGAACTCCGAAACGAGTGATCTTCTTCATGCAGAATCAGGGCTTTGACCCGCAGACCTGCCTCCCCACCGCGGGAGTCGGAAACGACGGATCACTCGCCAAGGCCACCCTTCCCGAGCCTATTGAGGCGCTCGAGCCTTATAAAGATCGTCTTCACATCATCAACGGTCTGCATGGTAAGCACACCAGCCCTTCTCATAGTGCCTTTTTCGGTGCTCTCGGCGGCTATCGCGGTAGTGACGGAGTTCCGCCTAGTGCGTCTACGATTGACTACGAACTGAGCAAGGTATTGCCGGAAACCCTTCTTCCGCACCTCTGTATTGGGATGGATTCAATGGAGAACATGAAAGCCAAGCCAACGGTTGCCAACCTATCCGCGAGCGGTGCCGGTCAGCCAATTTTCATGCACTCCAATCCGAACCATCTCTATGAGATGCTCTACGGGGGTATTTCTACCGGTGATATTCGCAAGCAACATGAAGCCCGCTCTGGGATGTTTGACCGCATCGAAGAGTTGGCCGCCGCCAAGGGGGGATCTCTGCCTTCCGTGGATGCTCAGCGATACGGCCAATATGTAGATGGCTTCGGCGATATTAACGGACTTCGTGAACGTCTTGGGAGTGTTTCCGATCACCTCCGCAATTTTGCGCCTGAAGTCGGCAGTCGTTACACCAACCCGGAATTTGAAACGGACTGGCACGACATCCTTCTCGACCTCGGCATCTCTGCTCTGAAGTCGGGTATCACGAACGTATTGACTGTCGGTTCAGGTCGTGGAGAAATCTTCGGTGCCTGGAAAGGGCTCGGTGTGGAACAACAAGGTCACAACCTTGGCCACGTGAAGCAGCCGGACAATCCGACCTGGATCAAGATCCGTCAGTATAACAGTCGTATGTTGGTGAAGCTAATGGAAGAGCTTGAGAGTGTGCCGGAAGGAAGCGGCACCATGATGGACAATACCTTAATCGTTTACACCAGCAACAACGCCGACAGCCAGCACACTAGCGGCAGCAACTGGCCCGTGATGCTCCTCGGAAATTATGATGGTGCCTTCAAAAGCGGACAGCTGACTCAGCTTGATGGCACCCGCCCGATCAACGCGCTCTACGCCACTATTCTTCGCGCCTCTGGGGTGGAGGTGGATCGCTTCAATATGAGCGACCAGATGGCTGCCAAGTTCGACTCCGGAACTGGACCACTCAAAGAGCTGCTGGTATGAAAAGCCTACATCCCGCCCTCGTGGCGGCTCTGATGGCGTCGGGCATTTCCGCCTATGCCGCCGACACGTATACACCCGGGGAACCTGTCGAGGGCACCTTTAATTCCATTGCGATAGAGTTCCTTGATACTCATTGCCTCGATTGTCACGATGACGTCACGGCGGAGGCAGAGCTGAATCTCCTCGAACTTGGTCCGGTGGATGAGACTAATGCGGCGCTATGGAAATCGGTGTGGGCTCAAGTGGCTCTTCGGGAAATGCCACCCAAGAAAAAGAAAGCTCCCGAAACAATCGAACGACTTCGCTTTGCCGACTGGGTCGTCGGGGAACTGGAGCGCGTCATGGAAGACAAAGGAGGCTTCTACGCCCACCTCGATCCCAAGAAAGGTAATTACGTCGATCATGATCTACTTTTTGGAAACCTGCCAAAAGGAATCAAACTGAAGCCCACCGCCTCGCCTGCTCGCATTTGGCGGGTGACACCACAAGAGCACATCACTCGGCTGAATGAATTGATCAATACGGAGCCAGATTTTGATCCGGCAAAGCCCGGCCTCCGGTCTCGTGGCGATTTTATTCCAACCAATCATGGTGGTGAACTGAAACTCTACTTCGGCACTGATCGAATTATCCGCTGGGAAGGAGGTACGGTTGCCTATGCCACCGCCGTGAAGAGCGTGCCTGTGGTGCTTTCATCCGATCGTAAGCACGGGCTCGAAAACTACCCTGATTTCTATTCGGTCAACAGCGCTGAGGCGACGCAGATTATGAGCAAGGCCGAGGATATTCTTAAGTATATGGCATACGGACCCATGAGTCTGGTTGGTTTCCCTGAGCAGATTACCGATGATCCGAAGACCTACGACCAATCGACAAAGCCTGAGGGAGATTTAAGAGGTCTACCGACCGCCATCGTTTATAACACCAACGTCGTTCGTCCCCTGACGCCAGTTCACGATCTAATGAAGGAGTCGGGGTATTCCGACGAGCGCCTTCGTGCTGCCGTTGACTATCTATTCGAGGCACTAACGTTCCGACCACCGAATCGGGAAGAATCTGATGATTACCTCGAGATTACCAAGGCTTCGATCGAGAAAGTTGGCAAGGAGGACGGAGCCTTCATGGGGCTGTCGTCTATCTTTCTCGATCGTGATGCTCTCTTCCGACCTGAGTTGGCAACAAAGGGCAAGCCCGACACGCATGGGCGAGTCATTTTGCAGGATTGGGAACTCGGCCTCGCCGTCAACCACGCCCTTCGATACATCAAACCTGATTATCAGCTTCGTGAGGCGATTGTTGAGGGTCGTATGCGCACTCGCGAGGACGTGGAGCGGGAGGTGACTCGCATGTTGGAAGACGACAGCGTTCGCAAACCTCGGGTGCTGCGCTTCTTCCGCGACTACTTTGATCACGATCTGGCGGGCTACATTTGTAAGGACAACGCCGCTTTAGCGAAGACAGGGGCTTCTACTCGGGGTGTCTCCCACTACCGGGCCATGTTCGACGCCGCCGCCAGTAGCGACCGCCTGATCGAGTTAGTACTCGAGAAAGATCAGGAAGTGCTTAAAGAGTTGCTGACGACGCAACAGGCGGTGGTCAGCCGCGGGGATGACGTCTACTTCGGTCGGGAACTCACCAAGGAAGAGATCGTTATTGCTAAAGAGGAAAAAGAGAAGGCGGAAGTATTGGCCACCTTGGAGATTGCCGAAGAGAGAAAGATTTTAACCAAGGAAGTCAATGCGCTCGAAGCCGAGGCGAAAGCTAATAAGGACGACAAGCAGCTTCAAAAGACTCTGGACCAGAAGAAGAGCGAACTGAAGGCCATGATTAAGAAGATGGCTGACCTGAAAAGGAAAGCCGGCGACGAGGTCAATCTGAGGGTCGATAAAGCTGAATTATCGGGAACGCCTGAATACGCCCGCGTCAGTCGCCGTTCTTTCGGGAGCGGTTCGATGAATCCGGCTCGGACCCTAACAGAGGTACCGAGAGGCCAGCGCCTCGGAATTTTGACCCACCCCAGTTGGCTCGTATCTCATTCCGACGCTATGGATAACCATGCGATTCACCGCGGGATCTGGATTCGTGAAAACCTGCTTGGTGGGGGTATCCCCGATGTTCCGATTACGGTGGATGCGCAACTTCCAAACGAGCCGCAAAACACGCTGCGTGAGCGCATGCGAGTGACTAGCGAAGCGTATTGCTGGAGCTGTCACGAGAAGATGGATCCGCTCGGTTTGCCGTTTGAGATGTTCAACCACGCGGGTCTTTATCGAACGATGGAACTCGATAAGCTAGTGGATACCTCAGGGGAGATTATTGATTCCGGCGACTCTTCCCTAGACGGACCTGTCAGCAATGCCATCGAGATGATCGAAAAGCTTGCTGAGAGTGAGCGCGTGGAGCAGGTGTTTGTGCGCCATGCTTTCCGTTTTTGGATGGGACGCAATGAAACGCTCAATGATGCCCCTGTTCTGCGGGAAGCACATCGAGCATACGCCGATGGAGGCGGGAGCATGAACTCACTCATCATCTCTCTGCTGACCTCCGATGCGTTTCTCTACCGCTCAGTGGAGCATTGATCCTTGCTAAGGTGTCATCAGGTCACGGCTCGAGCAGGTGTTCTTCTTCAACCTGGCAGGCTGGCTCGAATAAGCAAAGGAGGGCAACGTCGGCAAGAAAGAAGCGATGAGGCGAAAAACGCACGGCCCAATCACGTTGTCTCTCTTCTTTCGCGATCAAGTTCCCGCAGTTTCAGTCGTTCCGCGTCGAACCTTTCGCGGTTGCAGCTGCAGTGGAGACAAAGAGGGGAGTTGTAGGCGAGAACAAACTTTTCCCTAAAAGTTAGAGGGCGTTTCAATCCCGTTTCGACGAGTTCAAGAGCGGTTGAACAGCCCGGGAGAACAGCCCCGATGCCGTCGTAGAAGGCATCCGAAAAGGAACGCTTTTCCGGTTCGGGTTTGGATGGAGAGGACATGCTTTCTGCTTGTCGTAGATTATAATCGTAGAAGACGAGTTGGGCAACGGAGAATAGCCAGGAAGCCTTTCAGAATACGGTTTAGTGGCAGGGCCGGATGCGCTGCCCTCTGGACGCAACCCCCTTTCTCCACCATGGGTTCCGCCAATCTCCGGTTTCCGCAACCTTTCCGCAAAATGCAAATTCCTAGCGGTTACGCTTGAAAACTTTGGTCTTAGATCCGAAATTAATCTTCCGGGACTAAGTAGGATCCGGCCCTTCTCCTTGCGGGCGGGGATCCACCTCAAATTCAAATTCGAATCGATCAAGTGAGCACATTTACCAAAGAGCATGTCGCCACCGCCCAAAAGGCATGGGGCGACGGCATCGTCCGCATCTCCAAAGCGCACAAGGATGGCGAAGACTTTGAGCAAGCCGCCAAGGAGCACATCCAAAACCTCTATAACTACGGCGCCTCGCCGGTGCTGTTTAAGCCGACGCTAGCGGCCGAGGTCCAATTTCGTGGGACATTCGAAGAGGCTCTCTCCTATTTTGTTGCCACCAACAAAGTCTGCGGAGAAGACGGCGGCTTCGCGATCAAAGGTTGGACCGCAGTCCGCTTCGAGAACACGGCAGTACTCCTTAACGGCAATACCGCCATGGCGATGGGCAACTACTTCTTCACCGATCCGCAGGGCGAACTGGTGAAGGTCGAATACTCGTTCGGCTACGTCTTAGACGACCACGGCAAGGTCAAAATTGTTCTGCATCACTCGTCTGTCCCCTACTCGGAGAGTTCTGGCGAGTGACTGGGAGGGACTTTATGATCGCATTGAATCACTCGTCATGGCTGAGGTCGCCGATTCAATCTTAGGGGGATTGAATGAGTCTTTTTTTTGAAAGGTATGCCGTGATTGCCTGGTTGACAGAAGTTAACGTGTTGCGAGGTGCAAAGTTCATTTCCGAACCGCCATGGTCCAATGATTCGGATAACTAGAAGCACGATCACTCGGAAACGAGATTGACTGTGTTAACGCTGCGAACCTGATAAACATCGCTTGCATCTCGGTCGGGATCTTCGAATCGCATCCGAACTAGAGGTGCTGAGGGCGAGTCGCTAAATTGCAGGCCCTGAAAAATCGGGCGCCCGAAGCGGTTTACCGGTTTTTCGGGGACAGTGGCGATTTTTTCTCCGTTTTTCTCAATGATAAAGTGGGAAATGCCACTTTCAAAGTCTGCTTCAGCAGACCATGTCAGGATTTTGCCGTCGAGGGTGAGATTAGTTGGTGCGGGTGGAGGAGTCTCGTCCGGAAT